>Ga0070733_10000010_pt1 | contig 255353 bp, 234 predicted proteins | sample Coa_R1_9_FD_66450 | JGI IMG/M metagenome (GOLD analysis project Ga0070733, IMG submission 66450) | Surface soil microbial communities from Centralia Pennsylvania, which are recovering from an underground coalmine fire - Coalmine... | ecosystem: Environmental > Terrestrial > Soil >...
GTGGTTAGCGTGAGGCGATTCTACCGCGACGACGCGTGGCGGCGACGTCCGGCGCTCGCACTGCTGATGTTGCTCGTCGCGCAGATCATGTTGGGTGCGCTGACCGTCTGGAGCGGGCGCGCGGTGCTGCCGACGACGGTGCACGTTGCTGTCGGCGCCGCGGTGTTGGCGACGAGTCTGCTGCTCACTTTGCGAGTTTGCGGCGGGGGCGCTTCCGTCACGGGCCGCGCGCGCGCTAGAGTGCGCGAGTTCCGCGATGACCCAATCCAACGTCAGGCGCAGGCATGACCTCAAATACTCTGGCAGTTGAAAATCGCCTGACCTTCGCGCGCGGGCGGATCGTGGCCTACTATGAATTGGCCAAGCCGCGCGTGCTCGCGATGGTGCTGATCGCGGCGCTCGCGGGCTTCTACATGGCGAGCGGGGCCGGCTTCGATTCACTCGTCGCGCTCAAAATGCTCGCGGGCGTGACGCTGGCGGCGGGCGGCACGCTCGCGCTGAATCAGTACGTCGAGCGCGATACCGACGCGATCATGCGCCGCACGCGCGAGCGTCCGGTGCCGTCGGGACGAATCACTCCGGTCGAAGCGTTGCTGTTCGGCGCAATTACTACGGCCATCGGAATTGCTTATCTGTGGGGCGCGGTGAATCCGCTCGCGGCGAGCGTCACCAGCGCGGTCACGGTCCTGTATCTTGCTGCGTACACGCCGATGAAACGCTATTCATGGCTGTGTCATGCGATCGGAGCAGTACCGGGCGCGCTTCCTCCTGTTATCGGATGGGCCGCGGCGCGCGGCTCGCTCGCGCCGGAGCCCTTCGTGCTGTTCGGAATCATGGTGCTGTGGCAGCTACCCCATTCGCTCTCGATCGCGCGGCTTTATCAAGAGGATTATGCGCGCGCAGGCCTCTCTCTGCTGCCGCGCGACCGAACCTGGGGAAATCCCGCCAGCCTTCTGATGCTGGTGGCGGCGGCGACGCTGATGCTCTTCGGGATGCTGCCGACCTGGATGGATTTTGCGGGACGTATCTATTTGTTCATCGCGCTACCGTTAGGCGGTGTCCTGTTCGCGTACACGATCGCTCTGGTGTTAGCGAAAACCACGGCGCGGCGGGTGATGTTCGCCACGCTGATTTACCTTCCTGTGGTTCTGCTTGTAATGGTTTTAGACAAGCTATAGCCGACACCTCAGTCGCGGTCGCACAAGTACCGGACTTTCCATCGCAACGGCGGTGGGAAGTTTTTTTTGGCGTCCGCCGAGAGGCTGCGGCTGCCGGCACTCGTCGGCACGCGGTGTCTCAGTCTGTTGCCTGAGGTTGTATCGGTTCGAGCGCTCCTTGCGGGGTTTTAGTTGGTTATTTTTGCACGTGACGCTGTTTTTCGTGTAGCCAGCGACATTCGAGGTCGTCTAGTATCCGAGAGTGTTGCGGAAATCCTCGGGGACCTGAAAAGGGAGCATGTCGATATGGCGGTTGGGGTATTCACATCAGCGCCGCGCCGCCGCGCGAGGTGCGCGCGCGGTTCTGCAGTCTGCGTCCGGAATGGGGTTATGATCTTTTGTCTGCTGGCGGCGATGGGCAGCGCACCAGCTTTGGCGCAAACAACCGCCGGTGGATCAGCGGAGGCGCCGGCGGCGCAAGTGACGCCAGCGAAAATTACGGAATTTGAAAACGGCATCCCGATTGGCACGAAAATCACGATGGCCAATTGGACGCAGTACAAGGACTTCATGACCGATGGGCTGGTGGCGCTGTTCGAGGGCAAGAATTACTGGAAGATCCCGCCCGACGTCGAAATGAATATCGGGCCGACGCGCATCTTCCCGTTGCCCGCCGGGTATCCAGAAGCGACGGAAAAATATGGCGGGCAGACCCAGATGATCAAGTTGCCCGACGGCCATTACGACTTGAAAAATTATATCGCGGGGGCACCCTTTCCGGTCCCCGCGGCGAGTGATCCGGATCGCGGATGGAAGATTCTGGCGGATTCGTGGTACGGGCCGGTTCCGCGGATCGCTGCCGGCACGCCCGAGACCGGACTCGCGAGCCTGTGTGCGCTCGATCGCTACGGCAGTGCGAACTGCCTGAAGACCGCATACGTTTACCGGATGCTGTCGCATATCTATTCGCCGGGCTATCCGCTGACCGAGCCCAACGCCGGCGGCGCCTGGTACAGCGAATGGGCGATGCTCGAGGCGCCGGAGCAGTCGAAATATCTGGCCAACTTGACGATTTTCTGGGAAGACAACCAGAAACAGGAAGACGACTTCGCTTTCGTGCCGGCGTTGCGGCGAACGCTGCGGTTATCAGCGAGCGCTCGCTGTGCGCCGATTTTCGGTACGGATTACACCCGCGACGACGCTCGCGGCGGCTTCAACGGCGGCATCGCGCAGTTTCAGGCGACCTGGCTCCGCGATCAGAAAATCCTGGCGCTGAGCCATATAACGACGGCGGTCGGCACCTTTCCCGACCAATACGACATGCCGCTCGGCTTCGCCAAGCCGTCATGGGGGCCGTGGGAAGTTCGCGATACGTACGTCCTCGACATCCGGCGGATTCCTTCGGAGGCGCGCGGCTATTGCTACGGCAAGCGCATCAATTACGTCGACAAGGTCTTCATGCACGAGGACTGGAGCGAGCTCTACGACGCCAACATGAAGCTCTGGAAGGTGTTGCAGTTGGGGGCGGCGCCCAAAGTTGTCAACGGGGTGGAGACCAGCGTGATCGGTTCGTTCTGGGCGGGGATGTGGGACTTCCAGACCACGCACGCGACGCTGGCGTTTACGGCCGACGGCCCGGGCCGCGATATCGTGATCGACGATGCGGTGCCGAAGGAGTTCGAGGACATCCAGCGTTACTGTACGCCCGCCGGCATGATGATGATTTTGCGATAGAGTTAGCGCCGTCTTTGGTCGGGTTGGGGCTTTCCGATACTGTACTTGCTGATTTGACGAGGGAGTGGCGCTTGGCACTGGACGACAACGAACGCAATCCGGTGGTGAAACAGGCAGCGGCGGAGCTTGGCCGCAACACGGCCGAGGTGATTTCAGTCGGCGAACTGAGCGCCAAGCTGGCCGAGGGGCGTCCCCTGCGGATCAAGTTGGGGATGGATCCGACCGCCCCGGACCTTCATCTCGGGCATTCGATCACGCTCAAGAAGCTGCGGGAGTTTCAGCGCCGCGGTCACACCGTGATTTTTCTGGTCGGTGATTTCACCGCTATGATCGGCGATCCCACCGGGCGCTCGGAGACGCGCAAGCCGCTCACACCCGAACAAATCAAAAGCAATGCGGCTACGTATCAAAGCCAGGTGGCCAAGGTGCTTGATCCGGCGAAAACCGAAGTGCGCTTCAACAGCGAGTGGATGAGCCAGGTCGACACGCGCAAGCTAATCGAAATCGCCGCCAAGCTGAGTGTCGCGCGGATGCTCGAGCGCGACGACTTCGAGAAGCGGCTCGAAAACCAGGAGCCGCTCTTTCTCCACGAGATTCTCTACCCGCTGATTCAGGGCTACGACTCGGTGGCGCTGCAAGCCGACGTCGAGATGGGCGGCACCGATCAGAAATTCAACATGCTGGTCGGGCGCGAGCTGCAGCGCGCCTATGGTCAGCCGCCGCAGGTGGTGATGACGATGCCGCTGCTCGAAGGGCTCGACGGCGTGCGAAAGATGTCGAAATCCTACGGCAACTATGTCGGGTTGACCGAGGCCGCCGAGGAGATGTTCGGCAAGCTGATGTCGGTCTCCGACCGGCTGATGATCCGCTATTACGAGCTGCTGACGGAGGTCGATGGCGCGACGCTGGCGGGGGTCAAGTCGGGCGGGATTCATCCGATGGAGGCGAAGAAACGGCTCGCGGCGACGATCGTGGCGGAGTATCACGGCGCCGACGCGGCCGCCCGCGCGCGGGCGCATTTCGAGGGCAAGTTTCAGCGTCATGAAGTGCCGGCCGACGCGCCGGTCTTCAAGCTCGCGCAGGAATTGTGGGTCTGCGAGCTGATGAAACAATTGCGCTTCGCGGCTTCGACCAGCGAGGCGCGTCGGCTGCTGAGCCAGGGGGCGGTGCGGGTGGACGGCGCGACCGTCACCGACGCGAATTTCCGTTTCGTCCCGGGCGAGCACAAGGTGCTCGAAGTGGGTAAGCGCCGCGTCGCCCGCATCCAGGCCTAGCAGCGCCGGCGACGCAGTTCGCAAAGCGGCGGAATCAAGCGCGAGGCGAGACAGCAAAGCGCTCAGAGGCCCAACGGCTGCAGCATCGGCACCCGCCGACAATAGACGTTGTGGGCGTCCAGTCCCAATTCCTGACGGAGCCAGCGTTGCGAGGGTGGGCCATTTCATGTGATGCTCATTCGCCCGGAGGGAGCTTGGCTTGGCTCGCTGCATGACTATGCAAGCATCCCGGTGCAGGAGCGCGCATGATGCTCGCAGGCAAGCGGCGCGCTGTCGCGCCCCTCCGCTTTAGTCAGCTCATTCTTCTGATCACTTCATCTACTCGAGACTCGAACCGGCGTTTTTCGCGCTGGTCTTCATCTGGAGGACAAGCAAGTGCACTCAGTTGGAAGATTCGGAAGAACACTCATCACGTCAATATCAATCGCGGCAGCGGCCTTCGCTTATCAGCTCGCGGCGAGTGCAGCGACCTGCCCAGGGCAAACGCTCTCAGCTCCTGCCAATACGACGATCAGCAGTGAGACTCTGGTCGCAGCTAACGGCGCGCTCCCCGAGTATTGCGATGTCAAAGGTTTTGTCACTACCAACTCGGCCAACGGCAACCAGGATCAGTTCGAGTTGGCGCTCCCCGACCCGGCCAGCGGCGCCACCGGATGGAACGGTCGGTTTCTCTTTCTCGGCAACGGCGGCTTTGCCGGCAGTATCCAAGGCGTCGTCACCAGCGGACTGGCTACCCTGACCGGCGAATATGCGACCGCGGCCACCGATGCCGGCCATGAAAGCCCGCTAAATTCGCTCGGCCTCGGCGTTCTCGACGGCAGTTTCGGCCTTAATAACCTGCAAGCTCAGCAAGACTTCTTCTACAACGGGGTCCACGTAACGGCGCAGGCCACGCAGTCGCTTGCGCGCCAGTACTATGCGAGCCCGCCGAAGCATCGATACTTCGACGGTTGTTCCGACGGCGGGCACGAGGCCGCGGTCGAATCACAGCTTTACCCGCGCGACTTCGACGGCATCATCGAAGGCGATCCGGCGATCGCGCTTGGTAACATTCTGCTCGGGTTTAACTGGAACGAAGCCCATGTGATTGCCACCGCCGATTCGTATATTTCTCCGAGCAAAATCAGCGGTCTGCTCGATCCCGCGATCACCGCGGAGTGCGACGCTCTCGATGGGGTCAAAGATGGTCTGATTCAGGATCCGCGTCTGTGCAGCTTCAACCCGGCGACTCTGCAATGCCCGGCCAGCGAATCGGAATCGGCGGCCGACGCCGATCCAACTTGTCTCAGCGCCGGTCAAGTTGCGACGCTCGATGCGATCTATTCCGGCGCGGCGACCTCCGGCGGCACTCAGCTCTACCCCGGCTATACTGTCAGCAATCCTGCCGACGGCTCGCCTGCGACCGGGCTTTCGCTATGGATCGTCGGAGAAACCGCCCCGGCGCTCGGCGTCTCTGAGCCATGGGGCCCGGTTCCGACGCCGCCGTCGTTCACAAGTCCTGTCACCGGCCTTGAGCTTGCCCCTGCACAATGGACGTTCATGGACCAGTCGTTGAAATATCTGGACTTCGGCAATCCCAGCTATGACTCGACTACTTTCAACCTCAATGACGCCACCGATGTCCAGTCAGTATTGAATGTGGCTGATATGCAGGGCAGCAATGGACTTGACGCCAACTTGGACCCGTTTCGGATAAATGGCGGCAAGCTGCTGATGTATCATGGCTGAAGCGACTCGGCGGTCACGCCGATAGAGTCAATCCAGTATTACAATCAGGTGGTGGCGCATGAGCACGGCAGTCTGACGCAAACTCGCCAGTTTGCCCGGCTCTTCCTCGTTCCGGGGATGCATCATTGCGGCGACGGTCCCGGTCCCAACGTTTTCGACACACTGACGGCGCTCGACAATTGGGTTTCGGCCGGCGTCGCGCCCGATGCGATCATCGCAACCCACTATACCAACAACGATCCGACTGAGCCGGTCGATCGCACGATGCCGCTGTGCGCCTATCCAGAAGTCGCAACTTTTACGGGCGGTAATGTCGATCAGGCCGATAATTGGCGCTGCAAGTAATCGCTCCGGAGGACCATAAGCGGCGGCAACGCCGCCAGCTACGTGGAGTCAGACGCCTTGGTGCATAGGGCGAGGCGCCAGAGCGTCCACTGCTCCTGGGGCAGCGCGCCGTGATCGCGATAGAAGCTTTGGGCTGGGGTGTTCCAGTCGAGCACTGCCCACTCCATCCGCGCCCATCCGCGTTCTGCGACGATCGCAAACAGCCGGCGCATCAGCGCGCCGCCGACGCCGCGGCCGCGATACTGATCGAAAACGAAGAGGTCTTCCAGATAGAGGCCCGGGCGACCGCTCCAGGTCGAGTAGTTGCGGAAGAAAAGGGCGAAGCCGGCGGGATCGGCGTCGAACTCGGCAAGGAGACACTCGAAGGGCGGGTCAGCGGTCGCCATCTGTGCGCGCAGATCGTCGGCAGTAACCTTGACGGCGGCGAGGTCGCGTTCATATTCGGCGAGGCCGCGGATGCATCGCAGAATGATTGCAGCGTCGTCGGGAGTGGCGAAGCGGATTGCGAGAGCCATCGGCACAAACCTCCAGAGCGCAGGTTAGAGGATTGGGCGGAGGCAATAAACGGCGGCTTGATGCGTCACAGACGTGGCGCTCGAATTTGGTAGCGTGTCACATTTTTTTGTCGGTCTGACGGTTAGTTTTGCGCGCGAATCCCAGGAAGACGGCGCGTCTGTTGAGGGGTTTAAGCGACTCGGCCGCCGGCATAGCTCCTGCTCTATGAAGGAGAGAAGACGGTGGGGGCGCAAAGATTGAGGATGTTGAAGGGGGGAGGCTAGCGGGCCGGGGGAGAGGGAGGGTGCATCGGCACTCTCCCTTTTTTGTTGAGCGCGCGGCCAGGGCGGCGCTTACCGGGCCGCACGTCGCAGACTCCCTTCGACAAGTTCAGACAGGCTGTTTGCTCGTTCCGCTTATGCTTCGCTGGTGCGCCCGTATTGCAGAACTTGGACTTTTTCGAGGGTAACCAGGCCCGAGCGCACCATGCCGTTAGCCGCGGCGAGAAACTCATCGATCTTGGGTTGCTGGTCAATGATCTCAACCACGATCGGGAGGTCTTCCGAGAGCCGCAGGATTTTTGTTGAATGCAGACGGCTGGACTTGCCAAAACCCATCGGGCCGCGCAAGACGGTCGCGCCCGCCAGATGCAGTTCACGCGCCTTCAGCACCAAGGCTTCGTAGAGCGGCCGGCCCTGATGATGGTCGCTCTCGCCGATAAAAATCCGCAGCAACATCGCATCCCGGGGGATTTGCATCGCGCTAAGCTCCACCGCGATTGAGCGTGAGCCCGGCGGCGTAGCCGAGCCCGACCGCGATCAAACATAGCACGACGGAGAGCCCGACATTGGCGCCGGCCTGGAGCCATTCGCGATCGCGCATCAGGTTGAAGGTTTCGAGGCTGAAGGTTGAGAAGGTGGTATAGCCGCCGCAGATGCCGGTCATCGTAAAGAGGCGGGCGGAGGGCGGGAGCAGCGTGCGGCCTTCGGGGATACTCAGGGCGGCCAGAAAACCGATCAGGAGAGCGCCGCTGACGTTGACGACCATCGTGCCGAACGGGAAGGCGCCGGCGGCCAGCCGCGCCACCGCGCCGCTGCAGGCGTAGCGGGCGACGCTGCCGAGCGCGCCGCCGATCGCGACCCACAGATAAGGCATCAGGCCGGCAATCCCGGGATCAGAAAGTCGCGTACCATGGCGACTCGCGCGGATCCTGGAGCTGGAACTCGATATTGAAGGCGCCCAGCAGCGTACCTTCGGCGTGCCACAGCGCGAGGCGGGCGTTCTCGAGGTCAACGTCAGCCTGCACCTGATTGCCCTGCGCGGTCACGAGTTCGCTCTGGAACTGGAGCAGGTCGTGGGTGGTCGCGAGGCCTACGCGGAAGCGGACATTTTCGTCGTGAAGCGATTTGGCCGCATAGCCGGCGGCGTCCTCTGTGGCCTTCACGCGCTTGATGTCGGCGTGCAGGTTGGCCAACGCGCTTTCGATTTGCGCGACCGATTGTGAAAGTGCGGAACGATACTGCAGGCGCGCCTGCTCGTAGCTGACGCGCGCCTGGGCCAGGGCGGCCTTCGCGGAGGCGTTGTCCAGCGGCATCTCGATACTGAGAACGCCGGCGTAGTTGTAGAAGCGCGCGTCGAGCATACGGTTGAGCGCGTCGCCATAGATGCCGCCGAAGGGCAGCCGATTACCTGAAAAGCCAAAGGCGGGCGGGGGGGTGGTGTTCGCTACCCGATCGCAGTTGCCGCCGGGCGTGATCGCGCTGCTGAAACCGACGCAGGGGGTGGTGCCGGCGACTGCGGTGACGCCGAACTGCGCGCCGATACTGAGCTGCGGAAGAGTTTGATTTTGGGCAAACTTGACTTGCAGCAAGGAGGTCCGGATGGCTTCGCGCAGGCCGCCGAGGGCCGGGCTGTACTCGACCATATTCTCGAGCGCGGCCTCTTCGGTGTCGCGGATCTCAAGATGGGGATTGGGCGTGTCGGCAGGCTCGACATCCTGCGGGATGAAGGTGCCGTTCGGATTCAGCATCACGTCCTCGCGGAGCTGGGCGCGGGCGGTCTGCAGCGCGGCCTGGGCGGCATAGACGTTGGCCTCGGCGGTCGAGGCCGCGGACTGCGCCTCTTGGAGATCGATCGGGGCGAGCGTGCCGACCTTGAGGCTGATCGCGTTGACGCGGACAAGATCGCCGTTGAACTTGAGCGCGGAGTCGGCGACGGCGAGGTTCTCGACCGCGCCGACGACGCCCCAGTAATCGCCGCCAATACGCTGCACGAAATCATTGAGGGCTGAACCGTAGGTCCATTGGGCGGAGCGTTGCGCGGATTCCGCCAGATGGACATTGATTCGGGCGAAATCCCAGCCGAAATTACGCAGCAGCGGCTGGACCAGCGAGAGCTCGGCCGCCGGCGTGTAAGACGGGTTGACCGAGGCGAAGGTCGAGTTGGAATACGTGCGATTGTTATCGAAGGTCAGGCCGAGAATGCCGTTGGTCGAGGCGAGAACTTTGTTGATGCCGAAATTCCAGTCGTAAAATTTCTGGGTGAAAGCGTCACTGCCGCGCACCTGAAAGGCCGAGGAGACCGGGGCCACGCTTTTCGAGATGTCGAGTTGCGAGGTCAGGTCGGGATCGAAGGCGCCGTTGGCCTGGCGGATGGCTTCGGTCCCCCCGATCGGCCCGAGTTGGGTTGCGGCGAGCGCCGGATTGTTGCGGATCGCGATATAGATCGCTTCTTTGAGCGAGAGCTTGCGCGCGTGATTGTCCGCGGTGCGGAGGTATTCCTGGCTAATCAGCCCTTCGGGCGGAACGGTCGTGCCGGGAGTGTTCTGATCAACAAAAACTCCGGGCAGTGAAAGGATCGGATTGCGCTCGAACTGATCGGCGGCCGAAGCGGGAACGTTGACCCGCGGCGGCGCGATGCGCGACGCCAGGGCGGGCGCCTGCGCGGATGTAGTCGTTGGCGGCAGCGATTGAGCGGCGGCAGTGATTGCGATCGCGAGCGGCAGGAGTAAAAGCGCCGGCGGAATTTTTTTGATCGATAGCATCTGACACAGCCTCCTAACGGTCTCCCTCGGAAAAAACAAGGGAGCTTTACCCTCGCCCCATCGATGTGTGCGAAAGCCGGACGGAAAAAATGTCGGCGCGCCGATTTTTGGACGACGGCTTGCAACACGCCAGTCGCGCGATTATAGCCAAAGGTTCCGGCGGCCTTCTACTGCGTCCACCGGATTAGGCGAAATTTCTGAGATGTCATTATTGAAGCTGCTGGCGAAGGCGATTTTGATGATCGGCCTGATAATCGAAATGACCAGCTACCTGGTGCTGGCGCAATTACCGCCGCCGAATCCGTCGGTTGCGCCGCTGCCCCCGCCGGTCGGTCCGGCGCAACTGCCTGCGCCCGGACAGGCGCTGGCGGCGCCCTCATTGATCGCCTTGCCGACGCCGACCGCGGCGGTCCCGACTCCGGGTCCGCAGGTCTTCAACTGCAGTTGCTCGGGTGCTGCCGTGCAGACGAGCTGGATGGGGCAGGTCAGTGCTTCGGGCTTCTTCGCCGCCCGTCAGGCGGCAACGGGCGCCTGTCTCGCCTACAACGAGCGGCGTCCGCATCCGCCGCCGCTGCTGGCAACTCATCAGGCCTCAGCCTTTGGCTCGGTGGCCACGCTGCCGCAGGGCTTCGAGAATCCGAGTGCCGCTACTGCGGCAGGCACGACTCTGCCCGGCACTTTAACCACGTCGTCTGTGGGGCAGCTCGCGGCCTGTTCGAACTGCGCCTGCAATTAAGCACTAGTGGGCGCGTTTCGCTAGTGTTTTCGCTTTCCGCGGGATATATTTTCCGCCTGTTCAGAAGAGACCGTGCGGCGCACTGTCGTAACAGGAGCGCGGCGGGGGCGAAGGATCGCCAAAATTCGGGCGCAAACGGAGCTTACCTACAATGGCAGACCAAGGTTGGAAAGAGGTTAAGTACAAGGTCGGGGACAACGAGCTGCATGTGATTACCGGCGGTTCCGGGAAGCCCTTGTTGGTGCTGCACGGCGAGCTGGGCTTTCCGGGCTGGCTCAAGTGGAATGCGGCGCTGGCGGCGAAGCGGACGCTGTGCATCCCGCTGCATCCGGGGTTCGGCAAATCGCCGCTGGCCGACTGGATCACGGACGCGCGCGACCTCGCAAACTTCTACAGCCGCTTCATCCGGGAGCAGAAGCTCGCGCCGATGGAGGTCATCGGCTTCTCGCTCGGCGGCTACATCGCGGCCGAGATGGCCGTCGCCAATTCAGGGCAGTTCACCAAGATGGTGCTGGTCGGCGCGACCGGACTGCGCCCGCCGTCGGGCGAAATCATGGATATGTTCACCGTCACCGCGCGCGCCTATTTGAACAAGAACGTGATCGACCCGCAGGGCGAAGAGTTCCGCAAGCTCTTCGGCGGCGAACAGACGCCCGAGCAGTACGAGGCCTGGGAAGAAGCGCGAGCGGAGAGCGCGCGCATCATCTGGCGGCCCTATATGTTCACGCAGAGCATGGAGCATCTGCTGGGCAACGTCGCCGGCCTCCCGACGCTGGTGCTATGGGGCAAGCGCGATCCGGTGACGCCGCTGTCGATGGGCGAGCTCTACAGCAAGCGGATCGCCGGGGCCAAACTGGTCACGATCGATTGCGGGCATATGCCCGAGGTCGAGAAGCCCGACGACTTCATCCGCGAAGTCACAGGATTTTTGGGCTAAGCCCGGCGAGGGCACAGGCGGCCGACGGTTGAATGCAGTCGTCGCTGCGGCGCCCATCTGATAGGAATAGGTTAACGAGATTCGGCGGGAGATTTCTGAGATGCACATAATGTTTTTCACCGAGCGCGCCTACCATGCGGTGCCGGAGGACGAAGTCCTCAAGCGCCGGAGTTTCTTCGGCGTGCCGAATACCTTTCTCGATCGCGACAAGGGCGCGCAGTTCCTCAACGAATATCTCGACGAGAAGATTTACTGCGACGAGTTGGGCTTTGACGGTGTGATGCTCAACGAACATCACGGTACCCCGTTCTGCATGGGCGCGGTGATGAACGTCGAAGCGGCGGTGCTGGCGAAGACGACCAAGCGCGTGCGCATCGTGCTGCTCGGGAATCCGACGCCGATCGTCGGCAATCCGCTGCGGCTGGCGGAAGAGCTGGCGATGATCGACATGATCTCGGGCGGGCGGCTCGTGCCGGGCTTTATCCGCGGCGCGGGCTGCGAACAGCTCTTCATGAATGCGAACCCGGCGCAGAATCGCGAGCTGTTTGACGAAGCTCACGATTTCATTATTCAGGCCTGGACCAAGCCCGGGCCGTTCCGCTTCGAGGGCAAGCATTTCCATTATCGCTTCGTCAACCCGTGGGTGCTGCCGGTGCAGAAACCCCATCCGCCGATCTGGATTCCCGGCTTGGTCAGTCCCGAGACCGTGCAATGGACGGCGAATCACAAGTATCCGTACGTTGCGCTCGCGACGTCGCTGAAACCGACCCTCGAGCTGTGGAATATGTACGGCAAGATCGCCAGTGATCAGGGCTATCAGGCGGGACCTGAGAATTTCGGCTACCTGCAGCCGGTCTTCTGCGCCGATACTGACGAGAAGGCGGAGGAGCTCGGCAAGGGCTTTCTCTTCGGCGGCAGCTTTGCGCATTTCGCGAAGCCTGAATGGATGTTCCCGCCGGGCTACAACTCGAAGGAGGCGACGAAGCGGCTGGCGAGTCAGGCGGCCAACCCTAACCTGCCCGGCGGGCATGGCGGAGCCGATCACGACCCCGAGAACGACGCCGAAATTCAGGCCCTCAAGAAGTCGATCTACGACGGCTACCCGACCTGGCAGAAGGAGCGGCAAATCATCACCGGCTCGCCGAAGACGCTGGTCAAGAAGCTGCGTTACATCCTCGAAGTGCTGCGCCCGGGGATCTTTTCGTTCTGGCTCGACGGACCTTATGCGCCCGCCGATCGCCATCGCTGTGTCGAGCTGCTGGGCAAGGAGGTATTGCCGGCGCTGCACGAGATCGGAGTGGAGCTCAAGCTGACGGATCCCTTCCAGATGAAGCCGGGGACGCGGAAACTGTCGGGCAGCGGTTACGAAGCGGTCGGTAACGCCTCAATGCTGGAGGCTTGAGCTTGACGCATCAGATTGGCAGTCGATTGTCCTGAGGCGCGGGCCTGCGAAGGGTATCGCTATGCACATAATGTATTTCACCGAGCGGCCGTACATCTACGCGCCCGAAGACGAGGTCCTGAAGCTGCAAAGCTTCTTCGGCGTGCCGAACAAATATCTTGACGCCAACAAGGGCGCGGCGCTGCTCAATGAGTATCTCGACGACAAGGTGCTCGCCGAGGAGCTGGGCTTTGACGGCGTGATGCTGAACGAGCATCATGGGACGCCGTTCTGCATGGGCGCGGTGATGGACATGGAAGCCGCAGTCTTAGCCAAGATCACCAAGAAGGTGCGGATCGTGCTGCTCGGAAATCCGCTACCGGTGGTGACGAATCCGCTGCGGTTGGCTGAAGAGCTGGCGATGATCGACATGATCTCGAACGGCCGCCTGGTGACCGGATGGGTGCGCGGCGCGGGCAGCGAGCAGTTCGCCAACAACGCCAATCCCGCTTACAACCGCGAGTACTTTAACGAAGCGCACGATCTGATCATGGCGGCGTGGACACGTCCGGGCCCGTTCCGCTGGGAAGGCAAGCACTTCCATTACCGCTTCATCAATCCGTGGGTTCTGCCGGTGCAGAAGCCGCGTCCGCCGATCTGGATTCCGGGGCTGGTGAGTCCGGAGACGCTGATCTGGTGCGCACGCCATCGCTATCCCTACCTGGCGCTTTCGACCTTTCTCGAACCGACGGTCGAGTGCTGGAACATCTACACGAAGATCGCGGCCGAGGAGGGCTATCAGGCCAGGCCGGAGAATTTCGGTTATCTGCAGAAAGTCTTCGTCGCCGAGACCGAAGAGAAGGCGCAGGAGCTGGGGCGCGCAGATCTATGGGGCGGCGGCCTGACCCATTTCGCGCGGCCGGAGTGGATGTTTCCGTCGGGCTACAACACCAAGGAAGCGACCCGCCGGATGGCGCGCCAGTTCGTCGATCCGAAGACGGGAGCGTTTGTCTTTGCGGCCGAGGCGCAGGAAAACGTCGACACGAAGGCGCTGAAGCAGTCGTTCCTCGACGCCTACCAGGGCGCGCAGGACAATCTGCAATTCATCGTTGGCACGCCCAAGACGGTGATTCCAAAGATCAAGAAAATTCTCGAAGTTTTGCGGCCGGGAATCTTTTCTTTCTGGCAGAACGACGGGCCGATTTCGACCGAAGCGCGCCGCACCAGCATGCGGCTAATCGCGCAGGAAGTGGTTCCCGAGGTGCGCGAGTACAGCAAGAAGCTCGGACTCACCGATCCCTTCCAGGTCGAACCCGGGTCGCGCAAACTCGCAGCCGGCGTTAAGCCCGAGCCGGTCGCGCATGCCGAGGCGCTCGGCGCTTGAAGCCACGGCGAGCTTGACTCTGCGGGCGCTGCTGATCGCGAATCGCGGCGAGATTGCGATTCGCGTCAGCCGCGCGGCAGTGGAGCGGGGTCTCCGCAGCGTCGCGGTCTATTCCGAAGACGACGCAAACTCGCTGCATACGCGGCGTGCCGATGAAGCCCGCGCACTGAAGGGCGTTGGCGTCGCGCCCTATCTCGACATCGATCAGATCCTCGCCGCAGCGAAGGATGCCGGCTGCGACGCGATCCATCCAGGCTATGGCTTTCTGAGCGAGAACGCCGAGTTCGCGCGACGCTGCGCCGGAGCCGGCGTCACTTTCATCGGCCCGCGAACGGAGATTCTCGAACTGCTCGGCGACAAGGTGAAGGCGCGCGCCTTCGCCCAGCGCTGCGGGATTCCGATCATTGCGGGCACCGCGAGTGCGGCCGACGTGGCCGCGATCAAGAAATTCTTTGCGTCGCTCGGCGACGACGCCGCAATCATGATCAAAGCGGTGGGTGGCGGTGGCGGACGCGGCATGCGAATCGTCCGCCGTCTCGACGAAATCGATGAAGCATATGTGCGGTGCGAGTCGGAGGCGCGTGCGGCCTTCGGTAATGGCGCGCTTTACGCCGAGCGGCTGATGCCGCGTGCGCGCCATATCGAAGTGCAGATCGTGGGCGACGGCATGGGCGCGGTCAGCCATCTGTACGAGCGCGAGTGCTCGCTTCAGCGGCGCAATCAGAAGCTGATCGAGATCGCGCCCAGTCCGAGCCTCGATGCGGGATTGCGCGAGCGCCTGCTCGCGGCAGCGATCCGGATGGCGCGCGAGCTGCGTTACAACAGCCTCGGGACGTTCGAGTTTCTCGTCGATGCGGGCGCCGGAGACGCGGGTGAATTCGCCTTTATCGAGGCGAACCCGCGGCTTCAGGTTGAGCATACGGTGACCGAGGCGGTGACGGGAATCGATCTGGTCAAGCTGCAACTGGGCATTGCGCAGGGCGCCGGGCTGGCCGATCTGGGCGCGACACAGGACGAGATTTCAGCGCCGCGCGGCTTTGCGATTCAGGCGCGAATCAATCTCGAGACGATTGGCGCGGACGGGACCGCCAAACCGGCGGGCGGCACGATTACGGTGTTCGAGCCGCCGTCGGGCCCCGGGATTCGCGTCGACAGCTTTGGTTATTCCGGCTACACGACCAGCCCGCGCTTCGATTCGCTGCTGGCCAAGCTGGTCGTGCATTCGACGTCGTCCGAGTATCGCGACGTGGTGCGCAAAACCTCGCGCGCGTTGGGCGAGTTCAGGATCGAGGGCGTCGCGAGCAATCTCGGCTTTTTGCAAAACCTCATCGGGCATCCAGACTTCGCCGCAAATCGAGTCTATACACGCTTCATCGAGGAACATCTGGAGCAACTCACCGAAGCGCGCGATCATGAGCGCCGCTATTTCGACAATCGCCCGCCGCCACGGATCGCCGGCGTCAAACTCAATTCCGCCGATCCGCTGGCGGTGCTCGCCTATGGCAAAGGCGAGGATGGCGTATCGACTGCCGCTTCTTCTGCGCCGCCCTTGACGATCAACTCTGGGGCTTCCTTAAGCGGTCCGGAAAACACGATCGCGATAAGCGCGCCGATTCACGGCACGATCGCGACGATCGCAATTGCCGAAGGCGACGAGGTGCATCAGGGGCAACAACTTCTGATCATGGAAGCGATGAAGATGGAGCACGAAATCCGCGCGAGCGTTAGCGGAATCGTGCGGCGGATCGCGGCTGCGGCGGGCGACGCGATCCGCGAAGGCCAGCCGCTGGTCTTTATCGAGGAGGCCGAAGTCGCGCGCGCGGCGAGCGCTGACGCGGCGGCCGTCGACCTCGAGCGGATTCGGCCCGACCTCGCCGAGGTGAATGCGCGGCATGCGATAGGACTCGATGAGGCGCGGCCCGACGCGGTCGAGCGCCGGCGCAAGACCGGGCAGCGCACGGCGCGCGAGAATATCGCCGAGCTCTGCGATCCGGGCAGCTTCGTCGAGTACGGCGCACTCGCGGTCGCCGCCCAGCGCCGCCGGCGCTCGCTCGACGACTTGATCAAGCGCACTCCCGCCGACGGCATGATCGCCGGGCTAGGGCGCGTCAACGGCGATCAGTTCGATGACGCGCATTCACGCTGCATCGCAATTTCCTACGACTACACCGTGCTGGCCGGCACGCAGGGCCAGCAGAATCATCGCAAGAAAGATCGCATGTTCGAGCTCGCCGAGCGGCTGCGCCTGCCGGTGGTGTTTTTCACCGAGGGCGGCGGCGGCCGGCCCGGCGACACCGACGGCATTGCGGCGACCGGACTCGAATGCCTGGCCTTCCACTACTGGGGCGGGCTCAGCGGACTCGTGCCGCTGATCGGGATCAACTCAGGCCGCTGCTTCGCCGGCAACGCCGCGATTCTCGGCTGCTGCGACGTGGTGATCGCCACGCGCAACTCGAACATCGGCATGGGCGGACCGGCGATGATCGAGGGCGGCGGGCTGGGAGTCTATCGGCCCGAGGAAGTCGGCCCGATGGAAGTTCAGGTGCCCAACGGCGTCGTCGATCTGGCGGTCGCGGACGAAGGCGAGGCGGTGCGCGTTGCGCGCCAGTATCTATCCTACTTCCAGGGCGCGACGCAGGATTGGAAGACCGCCGATCAGCGCCTGCTGCGAAGCGCGATCCCGGAAAACCGTCTGCGGATTTACGACATCCGCGCGCTGATCGAAACGCTCGCGGATAGCGGGTCGGTGCTCGAAATCCGCCGTCACTTCGGTCTCGGGATGGTCACGGCGCTGATCCGAATCGAGGGGCGGCCGTTGGGTCTGATCGCCAACAACCCGGCCCATCTAGCGGGCGCGATCGATAGCGACGCCGCGGACAAGGCGGCGCGCTTCATGCAACTGTGCGACGCCTTCGATCTCCCGCTCCTCTTTCTGTGCGATACGCCCGGCATCATGGTCGGGCCCGAGGTGGAGAAAACCGCGCTGGTGCGGCACGCGTCGCGGATGTTCGTGACCGGCGCGAGCATCACGGTGCCCTTCTTCACGATCATCCTGCGCAAGGGTTACGGGCTCGGCGCGCAGGCGATGGCGGGGGCGAGCTTCAAATCGCCGCTGTTCACGGTCGCATGGCCGACGGGAGAGTTCGGCGGGATGGGACTCGAAGGTGCGGTCAAGCTCGCCTATCGCAATGACCTCGCAGCCGTCGAAGAGCCGGAGAAGCGCAAGGTGCTCTACGAACAGATGGTCCAGCGCATGTATGACCACGGGAAGGCGGTCAGCGTGGCGTCGACCTTCGAGCTCGACGACGTGATCGATCCGGCGGACTCGCGGCGCTGGATCATGGCCGGCCTTCGCTCATCTCCGCCGCCGCCTCCGCGCACCGGCAAGAAGCGCCCGTGTATCGATACGTGGTGAGTGGCGATTAGCCGGACGGCCGCATCATGCGTTTCGCGCACGATTGCCGCGCTGCCTCAGGCGCCGACGTGATCGTGGCCGAGCTTGCTCTGTCACGTGGTGGAGCGTAAGCTAAGTCTTACCGAATCTTACCGCTTGAAGGTCAGCTATGGAAACCACGCGGCTTTCCTCGAAAGGGCAGGTGATTCTGCCGAAGTCCGTGCGCGACGCCCGTCGGTGGCGGCCGGGTACGGAGTTTATCGTCGAGCAGACCGCGGACGGAGTTTTGCTGCGGACGGCCAAGCCGTTCCCGCCGTCGCGGCTCGACGAGGTCGCCGGCTGCCTCCGCTACACCGGCAAGCCGAAGAGCCTCGGCCAGATGAAAGCGGCGATCGAGGCAGAGTTGAAGGCGCGGCGTGGTCGCGGTCGATACTAACGTCCTGGTGCGGCTCCTGACGGGCGACGAACCGGGGCAGAGCGCACGCGCCCGCGCCCTTTTCGAGCGTGAAGCGGTGCTGCTGGCGAAGACTGTCATCCTCGAATCCGAGTGGGTGCTGCGCCGGCTATATCGGTTCGGCTCGGAGCGCATCGCGGATGCGTTTGTCGCCTTGGTCGCGCTGCCCGATCTCGTGTGCGAAGACGCGGGCGCGGTAGCCGACGCGATTCAATGGCTGCGTGGCGGGATGGACTTCGCGGATGCGCTGCATCTGGCGTCAGCGCGGTCCGCCGGGCGCTTTGCAACCTTTGACGACAAGCTTGCGAAACGCGCGGCCAAGATCGCAGATATCGAGTTGATCCGTCCGTGACCCTCGGTGCTCGCGCTCGCGCTAGGCGACGATGTTTGCGGAGCGTAGTTTCGCGATCTCGTCTGCGGGTAATTTCATCTCGCGCAGTAGTTCGTCGGTGTGCTGGCCCAGGGTTGGGGCGAACGCGCGCAACTCCGACGGCGTCGCGCTGAAGCGCGCGGCCGGACGCGGTTGGCGCATCGCGCCGGCCACGGGGTGTGTACTGTCGACGATCAGATGATTCGCCGCAATTTGCGGATCGCTGAAGAGCTCGTCGCGTGAGAGCACTGGGGCGCAGGGAACCTGCTCGGCGTCGAGACGCGCGAGCCAGTCGGCAGATGATCGATTGATGAGCACCTCCGCCATCAGCTCGAGCCGCGCGTCCGCATACCTGACCCGTCCGGCGGGAGTCCTGAAACGTTCGTCGGCGAGCCACGCGGGGCGCTCGAGCGCGCGGCACAGTCCCTCCCATTCCGAATCCGAGATTGCGCCGCAGGTGATATAGCCGTCGGCGGTCGCGAAGATCAGATCGCGGGTGTTCGGCGGGCGGGTCACGTTATGCGCGGGATCGGCGAAGGTATAGGCAGCCATCGATTCGGCCCAGTGGAACGCGATGACTGCGTCGAGCATCGCGAGTCGCACATGCTGGCCCTGACCGGTGCGTTCGCGCGCCAGCAGCGCCGCGGTAATCGCCTGCGCGGCGGTGAGGGCGGTCACCTTGTCGGGCACAATCACGCGCATCATGCGCGGCCGTCCATCCGGATCGGCCTGAATCGAGGCGAGCCCGGACAGCGCCTGGATCACCGGATCGTAGGTGCGCTTATGGACGTACGGCCCGGCCTCGCCGAAGCCGCTGATAGAAACGTAAACGAGGTTGGGTTTGAGTTCGCGCAGGGCCGGCTCGCCGAGGCCCATCCGTTCAGCCGCGCCCGGACGAAAGTTCTGCACGAAGACGTCGGCGGTGCGCACGAGTTGCTTGAACAGATCGAGTCCGCGCGAAGTCTTGAGATCGATTACGACCGAGCGCTTGTTGCGATTGACGACCGCGAAAACCGGCGACATGCCGCGATGGCGGCCGGCGAGCGCGCGCGTCAGATCACCCTGCCCCGGCGGCTCGATCTTGATTACATCGGCGCCTTGATCGGCGAGCATCATGGTCGCCATCGGACCCGAGACCATCTGCGTAAGGTCGATTATGCGAAAGCCGTCGAGCGCTCCGGGCATAGGGTGCGCCTCCGTAACACTAGGCGGAGCTTAGCGGAGCCGAGCAGGCGAGTCTCCCTCGACCACGCCTCGCGGACTCGTCTGCTCGCTCTACTTCGTTCCGCTAGTCCGCCCTTGGAGCTGGTCAAGATTCTTGATCAGTGGCGGGTAAAGAAGGGATGACGCTACCAGCGGCGAACGCGGCCGGTATCGACGTGGACGAAGCCCGAGCGGGGGTAGTAGCCGACCCCACCTTCACCGATGTCGAGCGCGGCCATCTGCAGCGATTTGAGTTCGACGCCCGGCAAGTGGATGTCGGCGGCCTTGGCCTCGACGTGCATGCTGTGGCGCGCGACGCCTTCGGACTGCGCTGCGAGCCAAGCGTTCGTCGCGGCGGAGCGATAGCCCGAGATGAGATCGAAGGGCTGCGTCGCCGCGAGCTTCGCGTGCAGCTCGGTCAGCAGATCGAGCAGGCGCGGGTCAATCGGTTTGACCTCGTTGGCGCGGAAGTCGCGGAAGAAATAGTTGATCTCGTGCAGCGCCTGCGGAAGGTAGGCGCCGCGTTCCCAATAGGTCGTGCGGATGCTCTCGCCAGTGTGAACGTTGTGGAAGGCCAAGGTGCGTGGCGTCTCTATAGCAGGACCGCGCCTGCGCCGCCGACGGAGCAAGACCGGCCAAACTTGCATCCAGTCACCGGCCGCAACTGCGCCAGGAAACGCCAGCAACGCAGTACTTGCGATGGCGCTCTTGATGAAAGCTCGACGTGCCATCTCGCGCGCGGGCGCCTTCTGCGTTGCGACGGTTATTGAATCGGGAGATGGGATTAGTATCCGGGGTTGCATCATCCCGCAACTCTCGAGGCGTCGTTGCGATCGCCTTCGCTGCGCTATATGTCAGTCAAGCATAAAAGCTGATCGGGTGAAACGGCCTACTCGAAAACGATCTCGACCGCTTCGAGATACGCGGCGAGATTTTCTCCGCAGCGCCGGATCTCCGCGAGATCCTGATCGATAGCCGCCTGTTCGACCTCTGCGCCAATCTCGCTGATCCGATCGAAGCCGAAGCTGCCGCCTTCGCCCTTGATCTTGTGACCGATGCCGCGCAGCGCGGCGTAGTCGGCGGCAGCCGCGGCGGCCAGGATCTTGTCGGCGTCGGCGCGCTTGTTGGCGAGAAAACCGGGCATAAGATCGCTCAAGTCCGGGTCCACTTGAACCAGTAGTTTCGGCATTTCATCCCCCCGGCGGCGAGTCGGCTGCGACGGCCGCGGCAGTAGGCCGCGCCGCCGCGCCTGGCGCCGCGACGAATTTACGAATCGCTTCATGCAACGCGGTCTTCTTAATCGGCTTGGTCAAATGGGCGTCGCAGCCGGCGGCCAGGCTGCGATGCTCGGCATCACCCAACGCCGAGGCCGTCAACGCCAGGATGCGTCCGGCTGGCAGACCCCTTTCGCGCTCCCATTGACGGATCGCGCGCACGGCCGTGTAGCCGTCGACCACCGGCATCTGCACATCCATCAGGACCAGATCGTAGGGTGCAGCCTTGACCAGGTCGATCGCAATCTGACCGTTCTCGGCGAAGTCCAGCCGGCAAGGGATGTTTTTGAGATAGGCCTGGATCAACATGCGATTATCGGGCGAGTCGTCTGCGACCAGAATTCGCGTTGTCGCGGCCAAACCCAGTGTTACGGCTTCGGCACGAGGCGCGGAGACTTTATTGCCTGCCGAATCGCCGCCATCGGCCGAAATCGAGGCCACGCCGTTAAGCGACGGGCGTCGATGCTTCGCTTTGGCCCGGCCGCTCGGCACACCGAAATCGAGCGCGGCGCTGAAGGCGCTGCCCTGGCCGACTTCGCTCTCGACGCTGACCGCGCCGTGCATCAGTTCAACCAGCCGTTTCACTATCGCCAGGCCCAAGCCACTGCCGCCGTATTTGCGCGCGGTCGAAGAATCCGCCTGCATGAAAGGCGAAAAGAGTTCGCTGAGCTTGGCCGGCGCGATGCCGATACCGGTGTCAGTGACCGTGAACGTTAGCGCGGCTCGCGGGATGGCCGGCGCTGTTCCAGCCCACTCAGGAGCGTCAGCCCGGTTGCCGCTCGCGGCGTCGGCTACTTCGACCGTCAGCACGACGGCGCCGCGTTCGGTGAATTTGATTGCGTTGCCCAGCAAATTGATCAGGATTTGCCGCAGCCGCAACTGATCGCCCAGCAGCCGGTTGGGGGCGTCCGCAGCGATCCGCGCGCTCAGCTCGAGCGCTTTTTCGCGCGCCCGCAATTGCAAGGTCTCAATCACGCCCTCGACTAACTCACGCAGATCAAATTCCGTCGTCTCGAGATGCAACCGGCCGCTCTCGACCTTGGCGAGATCCAGGATGCCGTTGATCAGCTCGAGCAACAGATGGCCGTTGCGGCGCATGGTCTCGATATAGCGCCGCTGCTCCTCATCGAGCGGCATCTCGGCGAGCACCTCCGCCATGCCGAGGATGGCATTCATCGGCGTGCGGATTTCGTGCGACATGCTCGAAAGGAATTCGGATTTCGCCTGTGAAGCAGCGAGCGCAGCTTCACGCGCGGCCACCAGCTCGAGCTCGGCTTTGCGCCGTTCGGTGATGTCGTGGGCAAAAGTGGCGATACAAAGTTCGCCGCGCAGTTCGATGGTTACGGCGGAGAGGACGACCGGGACCAGGCGGCCGTCTTTGGCGCGCAATTCAGCCTCGAGATTTCGCACGCGGCCCGAGGATTCGAGCTCGCGCGTGAAGCGCTTTACCTGATCCGCCGATTGCCACAGCCCGATCTCCAACGGGCTTTTGCCGATGATCTCCTCGCGTGAATAACCAAAGCGGCGCGTGAATTCCTGATTGACTTCGAACGTGAGGCCGTCGGCGAGGCGATTGATCGCGATCGTTTCGAGGGCTGAGTTATAGACGGCGAGGGCGACGCGCTGGCTCTCTTCGAGCCGCTTCTGCACAGTTTCGCGCTCGACAATCTCCGCTCGCAGGCGCAACTGACTTTCCTGCAGCGCTGCAACTTGAGCTGAAAGCTGTTCGCGCGCCGCCTCGAGCTCACGCTGGGTCTGCTTGAGTTCGGTAATCTCGCGCGGGAAGGTGACGACGTATTGCTTGCCGTTGAGCTCCGCCAGACTGCCGGACATCAGCGTCGGCGTGATCACGCCAGCCTTGTTGCGCAGGGTGACTTCCATATTGTGGACGACGCCGTCGGCTTTGAGCCGGCGCACGTACTCGGCGCGCTCCGCGGGATCGACCCAGAGGCCAAGCGCGAGCGCGCTGCTTGACACAACTTCGTCGCGGCTGTAGCCCATTACCGAGGGACTGCCCATCTCGACGAAAGTGCCGTCCACTGTAGTGATGCCGATCGCCTCGGGTAACGCGTCGAAGATCATGCGGAACAGGCTAAGCTGTTCGCGGGTCTGCTCATCGATCGATTCGGGTTCGCGAGCCGCCATCTCCGCCGCAGCACGCTTGCGCTGCAGATCTTCAGCGGCGGGCGCGGAAAGGGGTTCTCGGCTAACCGGCGAGTCCAAATCAGATTCGTCGAGATTCCGCCGCGTTTCCATTGTCGTCTATGTGTGACTCTCGAACAGACCTATAGCCGGAGGTCCCACCAGGGAAATCGAGCAACAATTATACCGATCTTGACTCAGGGCCGTCGCTTGCCACATCATTTCGCACATCATTAGCACGCAGATAATCGTCAGCATACCGCCAGAGCACGGTCTAAATCCTCTATAAGGTCGTCAACGCCCTCCAGGCCGACAGATAGGCGAATCAGACCTTCGCGAATTCCTGCGGACTCGCGTGCTGCCGCCGACATCCCGGAATGAGAGGTCGTCGCCGGGCGTGTGATCAATGACTCGACGCCGCCCAGACTGGGCGCCGAGATCGGTAATTTCACCTCGCCGATAAACCTCTCAGCCGCTTTTACGCCGCCTTTTAACTCAAAACTCAGGGTTCCGCCGAAACCGTCGAAAAGTTGCCGCGCGCGCGCATGATCCGGATGGCCCTCGAGCCCGGGATAGTTCACTGCCGAAACCTTGCCGTGCCGGCTCAGAAACAGCGCGATCTTCGCCGCGCTTTCGTTTTGATAGCGCACTCGAACCGCGAGCGTCTTCATCCCTCGATGGAGCAAAAAGCACGAATGCGGGTCGAGCGATCCGCCCAGATGTCCCAAAGTGCGATTGACGCGGTCAATCAGGGCGGCGCGTCCGATGACCGCTCCAGCGACAATATCGGAGTGGCCATTCAGGTATTTGGTACAACTATGAATCACCAGATCAAATCCGAACGGAATCGGCCGAAAATTGATTGGGCTGGCAAAGGTGTTATCGATGATCGAGACGAGCCCGTTTGCGCGGGCAAAGGTGATCGCGGCTTTCAGGTCGGCCACCCGCACCAGCGGATTTGAGATTGATTCGACATAGATGGCCTTGGTTGTCGGGCGGATTGCGGCGGCCCACGACTCGGGCGAATCGCCGTCGACGAAGGTATGCGTGATTCCGAGACGCGGAAATTCTGTCGTCAACAGGTCATGGGTGCCGCCGTAGAGACAATCCTGCGCGATCATGTGATCGCCGGCGGCGAGCAGCGTCAGCAGCGTGGTCGAGACCGCGGCCATGCCGCTGGCCGTTACCAGCGCCGACTCCGCATTCTCGATCGCGGCGAGTTTCGTATGCAGCGCGACGTGATTTGGCGTATTGCTGAGCCGAATATAGCGCAGGGCGTGATAGTCCGTCTCGCCGCGGTATGCGTAGGTCGAAGACTGGAATATCGGCATACTGACGGCGCCCTCGATCAACGGGGAAGGCTCGCCGGCGTGGATCAGTTGGGTCTCGATTTGCGAACGCGTTTTTTCCAATGAAGTCCCTCCTGCCGGTTTAGGCTTCAACTTAACATGGTCGCGCAAGAGACATATCGCGGAGCCTCGGCGGCGATGATACTTTTGTCGCCAGCGCCGAGGCGGTTCCAGGCGCGGCAGTGAAATCGCCCTGAAGCGATGCGTCTTAGCCAACTTGATTACGACCTGCCCGAGGTCTTGATCGCGCACGAGCCGCTCGCCGATCGCGATCAGGCGCGGATGCTCGTGCTGGACCGGCGCACCGGTCAGCTCGAACACTCGCGCTTCTACAAGCTCACCCGTCATTTGCGCGAAGGCGATCTGCTGCTGCTCAACGATACTCGCGTCCTGCCCGCACGCCTGATCGTGCGCAAGGAGACCGGCGGCGAAGTCGAGTTGCTGATGGTGCGGCCGGCGGCCTCGCCGCGCGGCGCGTGGATCGCGCTGGCGCGAACCCATCGGCCGCTGCGGGAGGACGTCCGCTTGCTGCTGCCGGATGGCCGCGCGCTGACGGTCGCCGGTTACGAGCGGCCCGGCCGTCCGCTGATCGCGAGCGCTGACGGGACGGCGATGACGGACATCCTGCGTGAGGCCGGGGCGCTGGCGCTGCCGCACTACATCGGCCGGCCGGCAATCGACGCCGATTCGACCGACTACCAGACTATCTTTGCCCGGACTTCGGGTGCGATCGCGGCGCCGACCGCAGGCCGGCACTTCACCGAGGAGCTATTGCGGGAATTGACCGGCACCGGTGTCCGCACCGCCTTCCTGACCCTGCATATCGGACCCGGCACCTTCATCCCCGTACGCGCCGCCGAAGTCGAAGGCCACTCGATGGAGCCGGAGTGGTTTACGCTTCCACCTGCCGCGCAGAGTGCCATCGAGCTGACGCGGCGCGTCGGCGGACGGCTCATCGCCGTCGGGACGAGCACCACGCGCGCGCTCGAGTCGTGGGCGATTACTGGCGACGCCGAAGGCTTCACCGGCCTGTTTATCTATCCGGGCTTTCGTTTCAAGCTGGTGGACGCGATGATCACCAACTTCCATATGCCGCGCAGCACGGTGCTCGCCCTCGTGATGGCGTTGGCGGGGCGCGAGACTATCCTGAAGGCCTACGGCGAAGCGATTCGTCATCGCTACCGCTTTCTCAGTTACGGCGACGCGATGTTGATCCTGTAATGTCCGCCGCCAGCCCGATCAGTTTCGAGGTGCGCGCACTCGATGACGGCGCCCGACTCGGCCGCCTCGTCACGCCGCACGGCGAGATTACGACGCCGGCGTTTATGCCGGTCGGCACGCGCGCCGCGGTCAAGGCGATGGCGCCTGACGAATTGTCCTCGATGGGCTATAGGCTGATCCTCGCCAACGCCTACCATCTGGCCGTGCGGCCCGGCGCGGAACTCGTGCAGGAGCTCGGCGGCGTCGCGCGCTTCATGGGTTTCAAAGGCGCGGTGCTGACCGACTCGGGCGGCTTCCAGGCCATGAGCCTCGCGAAAATCAACTCGATTAGCGAGGAGGGCGTGCGCTTTCGCTCTCATCTTGACGGCGCGCCGTTGATGCTGACGCCTGAGAGCGCGATCGAGATTCAGCAAAAGCTCGGCGCCGACGTGATGATGGCGCTCGACGAATGCACGCCCTTTCCGGCCGATCATCGGCGCGCCCGCGCCTCGCTGGAACTCACCGCGCGCTGGGCGGAGCGCTGCGTGCGGGCGCGCACGAACAACACGCAGGCGCTGTTTGGCATCGTTCAGGGCGGGATCTATCCGGATTTGCGGCGGCTCAGCGCCGGTCAGATCTCCGCGCTCGACTGCGACGGCTTTGCCACCGGCGGACTGTCCGTCGGCGAGCCGCGCGAAGCGATGCGCGAAATGGCCGCGCTGACGGCCTCGCTCCTGCCGGCGGGGAAGGTTCGCTACCTAATGGGGGTCGGCACGCCCGAAGATCTACTCGCGGCCATCCCGATGGGCTATGACCTGTTCGATTGCGTGCTGCCGACCCGCAACGCCCGCAACGGCGGCGCGTTTACCAGCGAAGGCAGGCTGTCGATCAAGCGCGCCACCTACGCGCGCGATGAACGGCCCCTCGATCCGCGATGCGACTGCCGTCCCTGCACGACTTTTTCGCGCGCCTATTTGCGTCACCTGCATATCTCGGGTGAAATATTGGCGGCGCGGGCCTTGAGCGAGCACAATTTGTATTTCTATAGCCACTTGATGCGCGAGGCGCAGGCTGCTATCGCATCACGCACTTACCGCGCGTTCGCCGCGCATACGTTGAACCTGCTCGGACGCGGCGCCGAAGGAAGTGGTCCCGGAGCCGGTGGCGCTGGAGATTAATCGATGTGGTTTGAAGGAATCGCGTGGGCGCAGGCCGCCGCGGCGAGCGGCGCGCCGCAGGACTTATTCGGTCAGATCATCACCAACCCGGTGGTCCCGATCGCCTTCATCTTTATCATCATGTATTTTTTGCTCTTGCGGCCCCAGACCAAAAAAGCCAGCGATCTGCGCAAGATGCTCGACTCGCTCAAGCGCAACGACGAGGTCGTGACGACCGGCGGCCTGATCGGCAAAGTGGCCGAACTGGATGACCGGCTGGTCACGCTCGAAATTGCGCCTAATGTCCGCGTGCGGGTCGAGCGCACACAAATAGCCTCAATGTCGAGCTATGCCAGAAGCTCGAAACGCGAAAAGAGCGACAAAAACTGAGCCGTCGCGCAACGACGCCACCGAATGTAACCCGCGCAAAGTTAAAGCCAGCAGTGTCATTCTGAGCGCAGCGAAGAATCCCCACGGATTCAGACAAACCGATTAAGAGACCTAACCTATGGACGCCGGCAGCCAGAATCCCATTACCATTGTCGTTCTTCTCGTCATCGCGATCGCCTTCCTGTGGCTGCACTTCACCAATGGCAGCGGCAGTATCCGGATGGTTTTGGCGGCCGTGCTGGTGGCCGCGAGCCTTATCCTCCTGATTCCGAGTTCCGGCGTCGTGCTCCCGGACCCGTTGAAGGCGCTCGACGCCCTGCCCAAAATTCAGCTCGGTCTGGATTTGCAGGGCGGCACGCATCTGCTGCTCGAAGTCGAGATCGATGACGCCGTCAAGAGCGCGTTGCGCCGGCGTGGCGAGGATCTCAAGCGCGAAATCAAAGACAACAAACTCTCGGTCCCGACCGTTACGCAGAATAGCGACGGCGCACTGCTGATCCAGCTCACCAACCCCGACGAGCGTTCGGCCTTCCTCGATACGGTCGCGAAGGTCGCGCCCGACCTGACGCTTTCGACGGCGTCCAGCGCGGCCGGCGGTGTCGCCTATACCGCAGTCTTCAAGGACCGCGACCTCATCGCTACCCGCAGCAACGCGATGGAGCAGGCGCTCGAAACGATTCGCAACCGGATCGATCAGTTGGGCGTGCGCGAAACCACCGTCGCGCGCGAAGGGGACAACGACATTTTGGTGCAGTTGCCGGGCATTCAGGACCCGGAGCGGGCCAAAGAGCTGATCGGTAAAACCGCGGTCCTTGAATTCAAGCTGCTCGATAACAAACACAATCTCGCTGACGCTTTGAACAGCGGCGCGCCGCCCGGCGATGAGATCCTCTATGGCCAGCCGCGCCCCGGCGGCGCGGAACCCTATCTGGTCGAGTCGCAGGTTCTGATGACGGGCGAGACCGTCACCGACGCGCGTGTGCGTCCCGGCGGCCATCTCGAAGGGCCTTACGTGTCGGTCGAGCTCGACGCCCAGGGGGCTCAGGTCTTCGCCAATCTGACCACCGACAATGTCGGCCGCAATCTCGCGATCGTCCTCGACAATACCGTCTATTCCGCCCCGGTTATCAAGGAACCGATTCCCGGCGGCCACGTGCAAATTACCGGCAATTTCAGCTTCGACGAAGCCCACTCCCTCGCGATTGTGCTGCGCTCCGGTGCGCTGCCCGCGCCAGTCAAGATTATTGAGGAACGCACCGTAGGACCCTCTTTGGGCCGCGATTCGATCCGCCAGGGCGAGCTGTCGTTCGTCGTCGGCGCCGTTGCCGTGCTCGCCTTCATGGCCCTCTATTACAGTGGCGCCGGACTACTCGCCGATTTCGGCCTCACGCTCAACATTCTCATGCTGATGTGCGTGATGGCGGCGATGCAGGCGACTTTGACGCTGCCCGGGATTGCGGGAATCGTGCTCACACTCGGCATGTCGGTGGACGCTAACGTGCTGGTCAACGAGCGGATGCGCGAGGAGTTGCGCATGGGCAAATCGGCGCGCGAAGCAGTCAAAGCGGGGTACGAGCGCGCCTGGTCGGCGATTCGTGATTCGAATATCTCGACCTTTGTCGCGGGCTTGATTCTGTTTCAGTTCGGCACGGGACCGGTCAAGGGTTTCGCCGTGACATTGTGCGTCGGGGTCCTGACCGGCGTCTTTTCCTGCTTCGTCGTTACGCGGGCCTGGTACGACTGGAAGATCGGAATGAGAAGATTAAACACCCTTAGTGTTTAATCAACCTTATATAGACTATATAAACATTATACGCAATAATCCCCTGTCAGTGTTTTTTGACGCTGCGGAAGGGTTTCGTGCCGCTCGCGATGGCGGTTGGTCACAAGATTTGCCAGAATGCCCGAGCGTCATAGATAAAATCGACGTTAATTGCCGAAGATAATTACGAAGATAATTGAACCATGAAAATTGCGCTTGATTCGAGGCGCCGGGCCGAGACCACCATGGCCGATAAAGATGACATCCTGTTGAACTCGCGCGAGGTCGCTTTTCTGCTCGACGTCAGCCCGGACACGGTCAACGAATTCGCTCGCCGCAATATCCTGCCCGCGTTCAAGAAGGGCCGCCAGTGGCGTTTTCGGCGGCGCGACATTATCTCTTTCAAACGCCAGATGCGCGGGATTAACGTCGCCGCCTGAGTCGCGCATCGTCGCGGTGGTGGTGCGGAGGCCAAGGGTAAAATTTTAACATCAGAGGCTGGCGGGAGTGTCATCCCGCCTATCCGTTAAAGGCTTGAACGATGCCTGAACCGCATGAGAGCCGCGTCTACTCGAACCTTGCTCATTTGTACGACGCGGTGTTCGGGCGGGCGTTTGTCGATCACGAACATCAGGTGATCGAATCCCTATCGTTTCGTCCCGGCCAGCGTGTGCTTGAGGTCGGCGTCGGCACCGGCATCTCGCTCGACGCCTATCCGCCTTACGTGCATATCGTGGGTATCGACCCGTCGTCGGACATGCTGGCTCACGCTATCGCCAAAGTCCGCGAAAACGATTGGGGCCACGTCGAAGTCCGGCCCGGCAATGCGCAACAGCTCGATTTTCCCGACAACAGTTTTGACTGGGTCACGACCTTCCATGTCATGACGGTGGTGCCGGAGCCGCGCCGCATGATGGACGAGATGATTCGGGTCTGTAAACCTGGCGGCCGAATCGTCGTGATCAGTCATTTCGCCAGTCCCCGGCGCGGACTCTATTTTCTCGGCACGCTCGTCAATCCGCTGACGAAATTGCTCGGCTGGACTTGTCGTTTGCGCGCTCGCGACGTGCTGGAAGGTCAAGAGATCGTGGTCGAGCGCTATGAACGCTTCTCACGCCTCTCCGTGCATTTCGCCATGATTGCACGCAAGGCGGGTTGAAGCCGCATCGCAGTAAATTGCTGTGGGCACGCGGGTGCGGATTACTGTCCGGCCTGATCGGGTTGTGCGTGCTCGCCGGCGCAAACGCCCTGGGCTATCAGAGCGAGGCGGTGCTCGACGGCGGCGCGATCAGCGGCACAGTCAGCTATGCAGGCGCGCCGCCAACCCCGACCGCCCTGGAAATCAGCAAGGACCGCGACGTCTGCGGAACCCGTCCGGCGTATGATCAATCGCTTTTAGTCGGACCGGATCGCGGTATCGCTAACGTCGTCGTCACGCTCCCGTCGATCGCGAAGGGCCGCGCGGTCCAACTCGCAACTGTCGAATTCGATCAGAAGGGCTGCGAGTACGTGCCGCATGTGGCCGTATTTCCAGCCGGCAGTGTGGTCGAGGTCCGTAACTCTGACGGGATTCTGCATAATATCCACACCGAATCGAGCGTCAATCCGGTGATCGATATGGCCCAGCCCGGCTTCAAGAAGACGATTCGGGTCACCGTCGCAAAGCCTGAAGCGATCAAGGTCACCTGCGATGCGCACAATTGGATGGAAGGATGGTGGTACGCGACCGCGAATCCCTACTATGCGGTGACCGATGCGCACGGGCATTACGTGATGGGCGGTATCCCGGCGGGAACCTATACGATCCAGGTATGGCAAGAGAAGCTCGGCGTGCAATCGCGTTCGCTGACGGTCGCCGCCCGTGCGACGACTATCGCGAATTTCACTTTGGGGCCGGATTCACGTAAGGATTTGAAGCCATGATCAAACGCTTCGACCGCCTCGACGTGGCGACGAGCGACCTTGCCGCCGCGAGCCTCGCCTACGAACAGAATTTCGGCTTTAGCGTGCTAGCCGGTGACGGTGGGGAGAGCGCGACGATCGCGATCGGCGACGCCCAGATTCGTCTGCAGACCGGCGCGTCTGTCGCCGAACTGCTCGCCTCGTCGGGTGAGGGCTTGGCCGCGATTTGGCTCGAAGCCGACGACGTTGCGATAGTGGCTGACGCCTTGCGGCGGGCCGCCGTTGAGTTCGCACCCATCCGCCAGGAGGGTGACCGCCGGGTCCTCGCGATCAATCCCGCCGCGGCGAATATGGTCCCGCTCTTTATCTTCGACCGCAAAAGCTAGGCGGCCGAGTAGCCGCCGTCTACCGCCAACTCGGCTCCGGTGACATACGACGCGTCGTCGCTGGCGAGGAACAGCACCGCCGCCGCGACCTCTTCCGGTTGTGCGCCGCGCTTCATCGGCGTCAAATCGAGTAGTGGCTGCAGGTCGGCCCGGTTGGGCAAGGCCTCCTCGACCATCGGCGTGTGAATCAATCCTGGATGGATCGAATTGACGCGGATTTTCTCCGGTCCGTATTGCACCGCCGCCGCCTTGGTCAAGAGCCGCACCGCGCCCTTGGTGCCGTGATAAGCCGTCGATCCCGCGGAGCCAATCAAGCCGAAGATCGATGAAATATTAATGATCGAGCCGCCGCCCCGCTTGCGCATCGCGGGAATCGCCGCCTTCATGCCGAGCCAGACGCCTTTCTGGTTGACGTTGACCACGGCGTCCCATTCTTCCTCCGAGGTCTGCTCGAGGCCCTTCATATTGGCGATGCCGGCATTGTTGACCAGGATGTCGAGCCCGCCGAATTCGCGCTCGCAGACTTCGACCGCGGCGCGCCAGTCGGCGGCGCGGGTAACGTCGAGATGAACCGCACGGACGGCGTTCGCCTGCTTCGTATTGATGGCGTCGGCGGTCTGTTTGGTCAAGTCGTCGCGGACGTCGCCGATCACGACCTTCGCTCCTTCAGCGGCGAAACGCCGCGCCTCGGCCGCGCCCTGGCCGCGCGCCCCGCCCGAAATCAGCGCCACTTTACCTTTGAGTCTGTCCATCGCCGAAGATCCTCCTTCAACCGCCGGTTAGTTCCTCGACCAATACTCCGACAGTAGGGGAGCCCTGTGCAACTTGAGATAGTTGATTTTGAACGGAGTCTGCTGAGTGAATCCGGGGTCCTTCGACTCCGGCGGCAGCCGCCTTCGCTCAGGATGACATTAGAGGGCGCGGTGTTAAACAAGGCAGAACGTCAGTTCTGGGCGAGTCCATAGTCGAGGAGGCAAGAATCTGCATATTCAACTGAGACCCACTTGCGCAGAGTTCCCTAACGGGAAGATGCGGCGCGACGGCGGGGCGGCTCGGCGGGCGCCGTCGTGGGCGGCGGTTCAACGACCCGCGCCGGCGTGCGCGGGCTGGCGCGCAGCCAATTCTGCAGGCGATCCATATAGGTATAGACGACCGGCGTAATGTAGAGCGTAAGCAGTTGCGAGAAGACCAGGCCGCCGACCACGGCGATGCCGAGAGCGCGGCGCTCATCGGCCCCGGCACCGACTCCGATCGCGATCGGCAGGGTGCCCATGAAGGCGGCCATCGTGGTCATCATGATGGGACGAAAGCGCACCATGCAGCCCTCGAAAATCGCATCCGCGGCGCTGATGCCCTCGGTCCGCTCCGCATCCAGCGCGAAATCGATCATCATAATCGCATTCTTCTTAACCAGCCCGACCAGCATGATGATGCCGACAAAGGCGAGCAGATCGAGTTCGAGGCCGAAGAGCATCAGGCTGAGCAGCGCGCCGAAGCCGGCCGCCGGCAATCCCGAAAGAATCGTCAGCGGATGGATGAAGCTTTCATAGAGCACGCCGAGCACCAGATAGATCACCAGGATCGCCATGATCAGCAGTGCCCCGAGATTTCCGAGCGAGTTTTGAAACGCCTGCGCGGTGCCGGAAAAATCGTACGTGATCGTCGCCGGTAGCAGGTTGCCGGCCGCCACGCGGACCTCGCCCAAGGCCTTGCCGAGTGAAACGCCCGGCGCGATATCGAACGAGATCGTGACTGACGGCAACTGGCCGGAATGATTGACCGAGAGCGGACCGAGCGTGCGCGTAATTTTCGCGACCGTATTGAGCGGCACGAGCTGGTTGGTCGACGAGCGCACGTAGAGCAGGTTCAAGGCCGACGGATCGGCCTGATATTGCGGTTCGAGCTCCGCTATCACCCAGTATTCGTCACTCGGCGTGTAGATCGTCGAGATCTGTGACGAGCCATAGGCCAGCGACAGCGCCTGCTCGATCGCCTGCGCCGAGAGTCCCAGCGAGGCGGCCTTGTCGCGATCAATATCGACATAAGCCTGCGGGCTCTTGATTTCCAGATCGCTGGTGACGCCGCGCAGATCCGCCAACCCGCGCAAGCGGTTCAGGAGCAGGTCGGCGTACTTGTAAAGCTCCTGAGTATTGGTGCCGCCGAGGGTCAACTGATACTGGTTTTCGGTGAAGCGGCCGCCAATCTGAATCGGCGGCGGATTCTGTGCGAACACCATCAGGCCGGGAATCGAATTGAACTTGCCCATCCATTCGCCGACGATCTGATCGGCGGTCAGTTTACGCTGCGACGGCGGCACCAGATGGGCGAAGATGATGCCGGAATTGAGCGTGCCGCTAGGCCCCGAGGAGCCGACGTTCGAGAAAAATGTCAGGACATTGGGGTCGCGCGCGACCATCGCATTGAGCACCTCCTGATGCGTGACCATGGCGTCGTAGGAGATGCCTTCAGTGGCGCGCGTGAACATCAGAATCTGGCTTGAATCCTCCGACGGCAGGAAACCCTTGGGAATCACATAGAAGCCCCAAACGGTGCCGGCAACCGTGAGCAACAGCACGAGCATCGTGAAGCGCCGATGCCGCATCACCCAGCCGAGGCTGCCGCGATAACCCTGCAGCAGCCGGTCGAAGCCGCGCTCGGTGAGGTTGTAGAGGTAGCCATGTCCTTCGCGTGACGGCAGGCGCAGAAAGCGGCTGCAGAGCATCGGCGTCAAGGTCAGCGAGACGAAACCGGAGACCAGGATGGCCGCCGCGATCGTCACGGCGAATTCGTGCAGCAGACGGCCGATGATGCCGCCGAGAAAGAGTACCGGTATAAATACCGCGGCGAGCGACAACGTCATCGAGAGGATGGTGAAGGCAATCTCGCCCGAGCCGTCGAGCGCCGCCTCGATCACGCCCTTGCCCATCTCCATATGGCGCACGATATTCTCGAGCATCACGATCGCGTCATCGACGACGAAGCCGACCGACAGTGTGATAGCCAGCAACGAGAGATTGTCGAGGCTGTAGTCGAGCGCCCACATCACGGCGAAGGTGCCGATGATCGCCATCGGCAGGGCCAGGCTGGGGATGATCGTGGCGGAGAGGTTGCGCAGGAAGATGAAGATGACCATCACGACCAGGAAGACAGTCAGCAGCAGTGTGAACTCGACGTCATCAACCGAGGCGCGGATCGATTGCGAGCGATCATAGAGGATGGTCATCGTGATCGCGGCCGGAATCTCGGCGCGGATGACCGGCAGCAGCCGCTTGATGTTATCGACCACCTCGACGGTGTTGGTGCCGGGCTGGCGCTGGACCGCGAGCACGATCGCGCGCTGACCCTTGACCCAGCCGGCGACCTTGTCGACCTGCACGCTGTCGAGGGCGCGACCGACCTGGTCAAGTCGCACCGGCATCCCGTTGCGATAGGCGACGATCAGCGGGTTATAGGCGGCGGCGTCGGTGAGCTGGCCGTTGGCCTGGACGGTGAACGCTTCATTGCTGCCGTAGAGCGTACCGACCGGCAGCTCGACATTGGCGCTTTGAATCGCGCTGACGACGTCGTTGATGCCGACCCCGCGCGACGCCATCGCGAGCGGATTGAGCTGTACGCGGACAGCGTATTTCTGCGAACCATAGACTTGGACCTGCGCGACCCCGCTGATCATCGAGATACGCTCGCCGAGCGTGGTTTCGGCGTATTCGTCCACGCTCGACAGCGGCAGGGTGGGGGAGCTCAAGCCGATATACAGGATCGCCTTGTCGGCCGGATTGACCTTCTGATAGGAGGGCGGGCTCGGCATCCCTGGCGGTAACAGCGCCTGCGCCGCGGTAATCTTTGACTGCACGTCCTGCGCGGCGGCGTCGAGGTCGCGGGTAAGATCGAATTGCAGCGTGATATTGGTTCCGCCCATCGTGCTCGACGAACTCATCTGCGCGAGTCCGGCGATGGTCGAGAACTGACGTTCCAGCGGAGTCGCGATCGAAGAAGCCATCGTCTCCGGACTGGCGCCGGGCAGGCTCACGCTGACCAGAATGGTGGGGAAATCGACGTTGGGAAGATCGCTGACCGGCAGGAAGCGGTAGGCGGCGATTCCAAAGATGATAATCGCCAGCGAGACCAAGGTGGTCATCACTGGCCGTCGGATAAAGATTCCCGCGAGATTCATCGGATGGCCGGAGCCCTCACAGCGCCTGCTTGAGCGTTACCGCGGCGCCAGGGACGAGGCTCAACTGCCCGTCAGTAACCACGGTCTCTCCGGCCTCGAGGCCGCGTTGGATTACGGTGTCGTCGTCGATTTTAGCGCCCGTCACCACCGGTCGCATCTGCACCTTCATATCTTTGCCGACAACAAAAACAAAGGTGCCCTGTTGACTGGTCTGGAGCGCCGTGGAGGGAATTACGATCGCATCGGGAATCTGGTTAAGCGTGAGGCTGACGTTGACGAAAGTCCCTGGCCACAGTCGCCGGTTTTCATTCTGGAACAGCCCCTTGAGCAGGATTGTGCCAGTCGTTGTATCAACCGTGTTGTTGACGAAACTCAGGACGCCATGTTCCGTCGCCTGTGCCGAGTTGGGAAGCGCCGCATCGACTTCGAGCTGACGCGCGGCCATCGCGACCCGCACCGCGGGCAGCTCATGCTCGGCGATCGAAAAATCGACGTAAATCGGCTGAACCTTTGTGATGGTAACCAAGGGATTATCGGTGTCAGGCTTGATCAAGTCGCCGATATGAGACTGGAGATTGCCGGTATAGCCGTCGATCGGCGAGCGAATCTCAGCATATCGCAGATTGAGCTGCGCGGTTTCGATGGCCGCGCGATCGGCCGCGATGCTGGCGTTCATCTCACCGGCGGTGGCGTGCGCCTGATCGTATTGCTCAACTGAGCCGACGCCCTCCTTCAGCAGGTAGGCATAGCGCTGCTCGTCAGTGACCGCCAGTCGCGCTTGCGCCTCATCCTTAGCCAGATTAGCCGCGGCCTGGTCCAATGCGGCGCGCCCCGGCCGCGGGTCGAGGCTGAACAGTAGCTGACCCGGCGCGACGAGGTCACCTTCCTTAAAGTGGATCGCGACCAGATTGCCCTCAACGCGTGATTTGACGCCGATCATGGCGAAGGCTTCGACCCGGCCGATTTCGTCCAGTTGATTGGGCACGGTTCGGCGCGTGGCCTTGGCGGCGAGGACCGCGACCGCGGGCATCCGCGCCATGCGGGCGTCATCGCGCTTAGCGCATCCGGTCGGGATCAGAGCGGCGGCCAAGGCAAATACGCAGAGCGTTCCGAGGCGAGATTGCACAACGACCGGCCTTCTTACGAGTCACACGAGCAGTACGACAGAGCGCGGCGCACGCACGCCGTTTCATCGATCGAGTCTATCAGGCTTGCGCATAAGAAAAATCCCCGCACCCGAACGGCCGCGACGGCGTGACTTGCATCTGGGACGGGCATTGTTCCGTTAGCGTTGTCGTGGACCGGCCTGCGATGTCCCATTTTCGCTAATATCACCGTTCAACCCCTGCAACTCAGGTTGGTCCCCGGCTTGCACTTACTCCCGATGAGAACGGAGATTGCAGGCCCTTGATTAATTCCAAATCGACGCCGTTCGCCCGTGTCGCGTTGCGCGGCGAAGTGCCGCGCGAACTGGTCTGGTTCCTGCCGATGGTCAACCTCAATCCGTTTGGCGCGGGCGGTCTCGACGCGGATTTCGTCGCGGCGTTTGCCCGCCGCGCGCGCGGCGGATGGTCGCTGAGCCTGCGCACCGGCGCCGCCGCGACGACCACCGACCATGGCTTCGTCTGCGATAATGCATACGTCGCCTCGGCTTTTTTGCTCTCCCGCGCCCTGAATCTGCACGAACCTTTTCTGACCGCCAGCGAGGAAAGCTTTGCGACGATTCGCAAGGCGGTCGCGCTCGCGCCCAGCACGGTCAACGTCCTGATCGAGGGGGAGACCGGGGCCGGCAAACGCTCGCTGGCGGAATTGCTCCATCGCGCGTGTCACGGATGCGGCGAGCTCGCACGCGTCGACTGTGCCGTGCCCTCGGAGGTCGCGCGCGAGCTCGCGACGCTTGCTCATCAGCGCAGCGCGGGAGGCGAAGCCGCGGAGCGCGTGGTGCTGCTCGATCGCCTCGATGAACTACGCCTGGCGGATCAACTAGCGCTGGCGGGCGCGATCGGCGGACGGCGGCGGGCGGTGCGTTACTTCGCGACCTCGAAGATCGCAATCGCGCAGGCCGTCGAGCGCGGCGTCTTCTCGTCCGAACTTGCCGGCCGTTTTGGGGCGACGCTGAAACTGCCGCCGATCCATCGTCGGCGCGCGGACCTCACGACGCTCGCGCGCCACTTTTTGCGCAATGCCAATCCCTTGCTCGAATTCGATGATGGCGCGCTCGCCGCCCTGCGCGCCCATCGCTTTGGCGGCAATGTTCGCGAGCTGGAGAACCTGACGACGCGGCTGGAGATTTATGAGTCCGGGGATGGCGCGCGGATCATCAGCGCCGCGCGAGTCTCGAGCCTGCTTGCTGGTGCGGTTTCCGTACTTGCCGCCGCCGCCAAGGCGCCGCCTACTCGAATATCAGCGCGGGATAAGCCGCGCGCCCGTCTGCGGTTGGTGGCGTCCGACGGCCGCTCGATGGGGCGCGCAACGGGAGTTTGAGTATTTATGCCTTGCACCAAAGGAACAATTTTGTTGCACCGAGCCGCACTGCTGCGGCGCGGTCAGGTCGCCGTGCTCGCAGCGATCGCGATGGTCGCGCTGATGGGACTGGCGGCGCTGACTACCGACGTCGGGATGCTGTGGACGACGCGCCGGCAAGCCCAGACCGCCGCCGACGGCGCGGCGGTCGCAGCCTCACGGGCGTTGGCCGAAGGGGCGAGCGTCACGACGGCGGCCGCGGCGGTCGCCACGCTCGACGGCTTCACCAACGGCGCCAAAGGGGTCACGGTTACGGTGAACAATCCGCCGCTGAGCGGCGCGTACGCGGGCAATTCAGGTTATGTCGAGACCATCGTGCAACAGGCAGCGCCGACTTATTTTATGAAGGTGCTTGGCTACAATACGGTTAACGTGAGCGCGCGGGCGGTCGGCGGCGCGATTAATAGTCCTGCTTGTGTTTACGCCCTCGATCCTTCGGGTTCGGGCGCGTTCGCCGTGACCGGCGCTCCCCTGGTGACCAGTAGCTGCGGGATCCTGGTCGATTCGAGCAGTTCTTCAGCCCTGACGCTGATCGGCAGTGGCGCCATCAGGGCGGGGAGCGTAGGCGTCGCCGGCAACTATACCCTGACCGGATCGGGCCAAATTACGCCGACGCCGGTTACCGGGGTCGCGCCGGCGCCCGATCCGCTTGCTGGTCTGTCACCGCCTGCGGTCGGCGGTTGTACGCAGACCAATTATAGAGTTAGCGGAAGCACAAGCCCCCCACCGCTCTCGCCGGGCGTCTACTGCAACGGCATCTCGATCAGAGGCGGCCCAACCGTGACTTTCAACAGCGGGACCTACGTCCTGCTGGGCGGCGGCCTTAGCGTCACCGGTTCGAGTACGCTCTCTGGCACAGGGGTAACTTTTTATCTGACCGGGAACTCGACCTATCCGTACAATGGGATCAGTCTATCGGGCAACGCGACGTCGAATTTCAGCGCCCCGACCTCGGGTCCTCTGGCGGGCATCCTCTTCTATCAGGACCGCACGGTGCCCGTTGGCTCGAGCGCGAGCACGATCACCGGCAACAGCTCTTCGTCCTTTGACGGCACCCTTTATTTTCCGACCACCGCGGTCACCTACAGCGGCAACAGCAGCGCCTCAGGCTACACGATTCTCGCGGCCTACGACGTCGCTATCAGCGGCAGCACCAGTACCACGCTTGGAACCAACTACAGTTCATTGGCGGGTGGCTCGCCGATTAAATCGAATGCTCTCTTCGAATAAGCTGTGCCGACGGCCGCGTCGCGGTCAGAGCACGGTCGAACTCGCGCTGGCCGCGCCGGTGCTGATTCTGCTGCTGGTTGTGGGCGGTGACTTCTCACGGCTGTTCTTCACGAACATCGATCTCAATCAGGCGGCGCGGGCGGGTGCGCAGTACGGCTCGCAGACCGTAATTACCGCGGCCGATAGCACCGGGATCAAGAACGCGGTGACGACGGCCGGCTCGTCGATCAGCGGTCTTGCCGTCACTACGAGCCAATGCACCTGCGCGGCATCGTCGACGGTTGCCGCCTGCGGCAGCGGCTACAACTGCGCCAATGATACCTCGGCGACCTACGTCACGGTAAAGGCCTCGGCTACCTACACAACCATCACCCAATATCCGGGGATGCCGGCGTCGGTCCCGCTGAGCGCAACGGCGATCATGGCGGTGCAGCAATGAGATCGCGTGGCGCGCGCCGCCGTCGGCGAATTTCGGCAGGCCAGTCGATGACCGAGTTCGCGATGCTGGCGACGAGTTTTCTGCTTCTGATGTTCGCCGTCATGCAATATGCCCTCGCGACCTTCGCCTACAACTCCGTGGCCGAGGCCGCCAGCGAGGGCGTCCGCTATGCTGCGGTCCACAGTCCAACCAGTCCTAATCCGGCGACGACCGCGCAGATTCAGGCGGTGGCGGCTGCGGCGGCGCCGAGCCTTACCCCAGCCAGCGTTACGGTCACGGCGAGCTATGTCGCCGATCCCACCGAGTCCACCCACAACGACGCCAAAGTGGTGGTCTCCTATCCCTACACGCTAGCGATTCCCTTCATCTCATCGATTAGCCTGACTTTCACGAGCACCGCGCAGATGATTGTCTCGCAGTAGCTGAGCCCCTTTACGGGCAAGTGCCCGCGTTTGCCCGTAACGGGGTGAAAGCGCTATATGAGGGCATCGATTTCGTGATCGCCGGATTGGCACGAACGGCTAAGCCGAAATCGCTATGGCGCGCGGGTCATCAGCGCCGCGCGAGTCTCGAGCCTGCTGGCTGGTGCGGTTCCCGTACTTTCCGCTGCCGCCAAGGCGCCGCCTACTCGAATATCAGCGCGGGATAAGCCGCGCGCCCATCTGCGCCTGGTCGCGGCCGCCGGACGCTCCGCGAGTCGCGTCACACTGGGGTAGTCACTCATGCCCCGGTCGATGAAAGATCCCTGCTCAAAACTACGACGCTGCCGAAATGGTGCGGGCTTAATTCATCTCGCGCCTCGCGCGCAGGCCGCCGCCGGCCAAAGTTCGGTCGAGTTCATCGGGGCCGCATTCGTCCTGTTCTTCCTAATTTGTCTCGCAATGGATTTCGGCCGCATGTTTTTCGTTCAGGCGAATGTGCAGCAAGCCGTTCAGGAAGGCGCCCGCTACGCCTCTATCGGCACGCACGAGTCCGGCACCGATCCAAATACGGGACAACCCTATTCGCGAATTCAATCGATCAATAACACGATTCAGCAGGACGCGGTCGGCGCCGAGGCGATGGGCGTCGTTATCCCTCCCGCCCAGATCTCAAGTGCGCTCGGTGGAACCGGCAGCGCCGGCGGTCCGCAAGATATCGAGACTGTCGCCGTGACCGTGAGTTTGGCGTTGTGGACGCCCGTCGTCGCTCAATTGTTTAGCGGCGGCAACTACACTTTCACAGCCAGCGCCACGATCAAGAATGAACCCTTTCCTCCGGGTCAAACCAAGTGATCCCCGGAAAAATCCGACAAATGCTGACAAGACCCTATATCCATAATCTCCCGAGAAAAAATCCCTCGACAGCGAGACCCGGCCAGGCTGCAGTGGAAATGGCAATTGTCGCGCCGATTTTACTACTTTTAGTGCTGGCTACTGTGGACTTCGCTCGCGCGCTCAACGACCTGCAGGTTATGGCTGATCTAACGCGCCAAGGGTCGAGTATGGCGTCGCGCGGAACCACACTGTCCACTGCAACCAATGCGCTGGTTCAGGGCTCTGCCCCTTTGAATCTCGCGTCCTCCGGCGAAATCATCATCACGGCGATCTCTCGCGTCAACAACACTGACCAGATTACCGGCCAGGTCAGTCAGGGCGTCCTCACGAAGGCGAGTAAAATCGGCATCGGGGTCGGCAGCATCGCCACGGTGCCTTCCGCGATCGACGATATTTTTAAGAACAACTCCAACGAAACAGTATATGCGACCGAAGTTTATTACTCGTTCGCGCCAATCACGCCGTTGGCCTCGTTGTGGAATATAGTCATTCCCAACAACTTCTATCAAATAGCGTATTTTTAAACCCCACCTCGGAAACGAAATGAAGCCTTCCGATATGCTTAAAGCCAATGATCTCAGGGTCGGTCAGGTAGTCGCGATCGTAGCCATCGTGATGCCCGCCCTCATCATGCTCTCGGGAATGGCTATTGACTATGGGGTAGCGTATGTCGAGCGTACGGCGCTGTCAAAAGCGGTGGATTCGGCGGCACTCGAAAGCATGCGAAACTTAGGTGAGGGAAACACGGTCGCACAACAGGTTGCGACGGACGCTTTCAATGCCAATGTCCAGGTGCTTGGCACTTACAGCACAGCGCCGACTTTCAGCTTCAGCACAAACGTAGATGCCGCCGGGAACACCACCGCCACGATCACCGGCACCGTCTATTTCAAGCCCTTGTTTTTGCGGATTATTCCAGGGTTCCCAGCGAGTGTACCTATCGTGGTGACCGGCTCGGCGACCCGTCAGCCGCTTTATATGGCGGTGGTTCTGGACCAATCCACTTCGATGAATTACAACGGTGGCGCTGCCGCCCTTCCTTCGGCTGTGACCAACTTCGTTAATCAGTTCGACGATAGTCAAGACCACGTCTCTGTGGTCAGCTTTTCGACCGTGAACACGGTCGGCGTTCAGATGAGCAATTCTCCGCCTTTTAAGAGCAAGATTCGGAGTTACGTCAACAGCATGCCTTTCAACGGTTACACTTTTTCCCAGACTGGACTCGATAACGGCCTGAGTCAAATCAATAGCGTGTCGCTGCCTGCTAACGCGGCCAAGGTTATGGTGTTTTTCACCGACGGCTGGCCCAACATGATCCAGGACGGCCTTAACTGTCAGCAGGGTTCAAACGTTCGAACCACTGTCAATTTTTCCGAATGTGACGCTGGGGATGATGCGCTCGGGATATGCCGTAACCCATACCCACTCACCATCTTTAGCACCACCGGAGGATCGAATGTCAGCCCGTGTTCAAGTTCGTACAATCCTGCAAAGAGTTGGATGTCGTTTTATTCGCATCAATCGAATAGTTACGTCACGATAGGAGCTACCAACCAGTCGCAGTCGCTGATTTCGAACGAGTCCTTCTATCGAGCGGAGGCGTCGGCGACGACGGCTTTGAATCAGAGCGTGCAAATTTATTCTATCGGGATGGGTTCCGCGATCACTACTCAGCCGCAGGCCCAGCAGTTCCTTCAGGAAGTTGCGAATGACCCCAGCAGCCCCACGTTTAATGCGAGCTTACCGCAGGGTGAGGCGCTGTTCGCTCCGACCGCCGCGCAACTTAACGGCGTCTTTCAGCAGATCGCGTCGAAGGTGCTGTTGCGGCTCTCGCAATAGTCTGGAGGGCGATTGGCCTGTATGAGCAGGCCAAGGGAATGTCCATCATCATCGTACGTTCGGCCTTCATCATATCGTGCTGACGGCGCCAGTCAGCAGTTCAATACCCTCATTGCGCGCGCCGATGGGTGCTGTCTGAATTAAGTCATTCATCACCCGAAATTAAGACACCTTGTCACCACGAATCACGCGTGGGCGGAACGCTATGTAACCGGGCCGGAGCGTAGTCGGCTGAACCGGACGCGGCAACGGCGGTACGTCTAACGGCTCAAGCGCGGCCTGTATAAGCTCCCCAACCGTCCAGATATGGTCGGTCACGCCAAGCGCCATTGCTGGCGTGTAGCGCAGCGTTTCGTGCACGCGGCAGAGGTTGTAGAAGCTCACCCAAAGCGCCACGGCTGCCCGATGGCTTTCGAGCTTCTTGCTGAATCCGCTTGTGAGCCGCGTAAGCCGACGCATCTGCATCCGCGACGAAAGGTTGAACCGCTCCACGTAAGATGTGCTGATATTCGCGTCCTTCGGGTTGCCTCTTATCACGGTCCGATCCACGCCCGAGACGTGGCCCGGCGAATAGCGGTGCGCCGCATCTGGCAGGCTCGAATCGCTGACGTATTTTTTCGTGATTTGCGCATAATCCACGGCGCGACCAAACGCGGCCTCAACAGCGCCGATGTACGGCGCATAGCCGTCCGAAGTGATTTGCGGGCGGTTCACGATGCGGGTGCGCAAGTCCATCGCCAGCGCTTCCGTCACGATCGAGTACGACGTTAACAAGGCGACCGATTTGATCGAGGCGTATGGTGCGCGCCGGGTACGGGAAGCGCGGCGACCGCGACAGGCGAAGGTCATTCCTTTGTGGATGGTGGGTCGATAGACCAGTGTTCGACAGGGGACGGATTCCGCTGAACGCGCGAGGGTGTCCCATGCCCGCCCTGGTCAGGCGCTGAGCGAGAGGTCGGTTTCCAGTTACCCCGAGCTCAGACGCGGTCCGAGAAATAATGCGGGCGCCCTGCGGCGCTGAAAGGACGTGCGGGTTGGCGGGCATGTGCCCGCCCATCAAGTGTCTGAGGTGAGGATGGTTCCATCCTTGGGCGCCGGGGCGGGAGCATAGTGTCCCGCAGGTTCCCGGCTCAAGAGATCGGGAGGAAGGGGTGGTGCGGGCGGAGGGAGTCGAACCCTCACGAGCCGTCAAGCTCAACGGATTTTCATGCCGTCTACGGCTTTCGCCGCCCGGACGCGGCGTTTTGGAGAGCGCGCATCAGGTTTGCGGTCTGGACTATCCCTTCACCGTCCCTCGGAGGACCGAGGCTTAGGTGCTGCCCGTCTAGTCTCTACACCTTCCCGGCTGGAGGCTCCCTCCGGGCTTGGCTCGGGATTGCCATTTCAGGTTTCCCCGAATTTGGGCAGTTCTGCTTCGCCGGTTTCCCGGACGAGCACTCAAGTTTCCTTAAGTCCGTAGCGTCTGCCATTTCGCCACGCCCGCGTGGCCAACTATGTATAGCTGTCTAGCATAGGGCAGCGGAAGGTACACGTCAGTTTTCTTCTAAGTTTTCGGCTGGTCTTTTCTTCTTTTTTGTCTTTGGCCTCATGATGTTGATGGCGGTGGCATCGAGCTGGGTTTTGACGTGTGCTGCATAGTACTTTTTGATCATCTCGACGCTGGTGCGGCAGTTTTTGGCGATCTGGTAGATGTCGGCGCCTTCCATCAGGCGCAGACAGATATATGTGTGTCGGAGGCTATAGGCCGTTCGAGGGCGGCCTTCGCGATCGAATCTGAGGTTTTCCTCGTCGAGGATAGTCTTGAATAGCTCGCGCTGCCATTGAGGAAGATGAGGTCTGTCGGCCCCGGAAACCGTATTCTTCGGAACCGGCATGCGCGGACCATGCAGCCAAGGACGACAAAGAAGCAGGTGCCGGGCCTTCAATCTCTCGAACGGGCGCACGGCGCCACTCATGCTCTTACAGTAGCCGACTCCGCGCTTGCCGCGCACCTCGATCTCAAGGATGGTTTGGCCGCTCGGGTCGTCTTCGACGATTGTGACGTCCCGGAATTGAAGGCGCCACGCTTCATCGGGTCGAAGGCCGGTGTTGGCGGCGAAAAGAACATCGTCGTGAAGTTGTTCCGATTCCCATTTGTAGCGCGTCGCCCTCGGCTCTTGCGCACGCTTGCGGGTGGCTTCGTAAGTTTTTTGTATTCCTCAGGAGAGAACCAGGCGCGGTGCGAGATTTTTGGAGATGACCTGTACGGCTCGGAAAGGTCCGGCATACGGTCGAGCCATCCATTGCGGATGGCGGCTTTCAATGTCTGCCGGCCCTCTGAACCCCTCAAAAATAGCCAACTGTGAAAGGACTGCGCAGTTGGTCTGAAAGCAATCGTCGACGAACAAACCTTTTATTTCAAAGCCTTATTTAGAGACTTGCTATATTGTTTTGGGATTTTAAGTCCTATGCGTCTGCCATTTTGCCACCCCGGCGATCCTCCCAAATCATTAATAGATAAAGGTTTTCTCAAGCGGTTATCTCGATTTGGCGAGCATTTCCCCGGCGTCCCACTCCCGCTTACTCAGCATTGCGGAATAGAGAGTTTTCGGGGACCGCGCCAACCTTCGCCAAAAACGAAAGTGTAGTTTTGCCGCGCGCAACCGAGCGGTCAGCTCCAGGGCGACGACGGCTTGAGTCGCAGGGCGGTTGCGACCGCGGGATGAACGACCACGCCGTTATATGTGTTGAGGCCTAGTTGTATCGCCCGGTTGCGCGCGCCCGCCTCCAGTACGCCGTGGTCCGCGATTTCGAGCGCGTATGGTATCGTGGCGTTAGTCAGCGCATAGGTCGAGGTATGTGGGACAATGCCGGGAATATTGGTGACACAATAGTGAACTACGCCCTCGCGGACGAAGATTGGGCGCGCATGGGTAGTCGGATGCGAGAGTTCGGAAATGCCGCCCTGATCGATCGAGAGGTCGACCAACGCCGCTCCGCGCTTCATCCGCGACACCGCACGCGTCGTTATCAGGCGCGGAGCGCGGGCGCCGGGAATCAACACGGTACCAACGACCAGATCCGCCTGGAACAGTTCCTCCTCCAGTGTGGCGCGGTTTGACATCACAGTGATCGCCTGGCTGCCGAGCAGATCGTTGAGATAACGCAGCCTGACCGGATTAACGTCAAGTATCGTGACACGGGCGCCGACACCGATGGCGACTCGACAGGCGTTGAGCCCGGCGATGCCGCCGCCAATGATGAGCACGCGCCCCGGCCGCACCCCCGGCGCACCACTCAGCAGGACGCCGCGCCCGCCGTTTTGCGCCTCCAGACACCAGCCGCCGACCTGAATTGCGAGACGGCCCGCGACTTCGCTCATCGGCGCAAGCAGTGGCAGACTTGAATCGTCGAGCTGAACAGTCTCATAAGCCAATGCGATGACACGCCGCGCCAGAAGTTCGCGCGCGAGCCGCTGGTCAGCGGCCAGATGGAGATACGTGAAAAGGATTAGTCCTGGCCGCAAATAACTATATTCCGACGGCTGCGGCTCCTTAACCTTGAGGACCATCGAAGCGCGGCGCCAGACAGTGACCGCCGAGCCCGCGATCCGCGCACCTGCGGCACGATAGTCGCCATCGCCAAATCCACTGCCGGCTCCCGCGCCGCGCTGAATGATGACGCTGTGGCCATGATGCTTCAGCGCGACGACGCCCGCCGGCGTGAGCGCGACGCGGCGCTCGTCCTGCTTTATTTCGGTGGGAACGCCGACAATCATGTGCCATTACCTCGGCGGCTCGATCGCGTCGCCGGATCCGCGCCAATCAACCTTGCGAACTTTCCGAGGATCGGGCTAAACGCCGTGGCCGATCGCGCTGTCGCGGCGACTTCGATCGCGTATCTGTGCGCATCCAGGAATTATGGTGCGGCTGCAGATTCGATTAGCGACAGATCAGGCGCCTGCGTTCCCCACGGCTGCGCCACCACCGCCGAGATCGAATTATGCGGCGAGCCGTTGACCAGTCGATCGGTCCACACCAGGTACACAAAACTTTTATGCGCCGCGTCCCAAAACCGGCTGACGTGCAGGCGCTTGAATAGCACGGAGCGCTTTTCAGTGAAGGCGTCCTCGCCATTCTCGAACGTCTCTTTGACCCTGATTGGCCCGGTCTGGCGCACCGCTACGGAGGCGTCGGAGGTATCCTCGGCCAAGCCGATCGCGCCTTTGATTCCGCCCGTCTGCGACTTACTAATGAACACGGTGATGCCTTCGATTTTCGGATCATCATAGGATTCTATAATGATCTTATGATCCGGCCCGATCAGCTTGAACGCCGTATTGACGGATCCGACCGTATGGTGCGTCTCACTCCCACTTCGGCAGCTCAGCAGCAGCCCGGCGGCCCCGAGCGACGCCACGATCGCCATAGCCCGTTTCGCTTTCCGCTTCTCCCTCATTCTCGTCCTCGCCATGAACCCTGTGCGACCATACCCGAACAAACCAAGAAGATAAAAGCCAGTCGAGGCGGGCAACGCCTCCCCGTCGCTTCACGCTTGGCAGCATTTCCATTCAGGGCTCCTGTGCAGACTGACCCGATTTGCAATCGCGCAGAGTCCGCGCACTATCGCCCTCGCCGGCAATGCGTCCGCAGAAGCCCGGACTTTCATCTGTCTCAAGTTACCGGTAGTTAGTTTCCGCGAGATTCACGCGATGGCCGAACGCCTGGTTCATTTCATCGTCCCCTTGACGTGAGGTATCGCTGGGCGTCGCTTGCCGTGCTCGCGTTGCTGACGCTCGTTTTCGGCCGTTACGCGCTCAGAGTGCGCATGTACAGTGAATTTCGCGACCTGCTGCCTCAGGCTCATCCGTACGTCCTCAACTATAATCATTTCCGGCAGATCTTCGGCACCGCGAACGTGATGACGCTTCGATCTCGAAGTCAAGCGCAGGCGACATCTTCAATGCAGCCACGCTTAACAAGATTCGCTACCTCCATCGGCAACTCGATCTGATGGACGGCGTCGATCACGACCTGATCGATTCGATAACTGGCACTAACGCGCGCAAATTGATCGCGACCAGCGGTGGCTTAATCATCTCTCGCCCGTTGCTGCCGGACGTTATACCCACCTCGGCAGCGGACCTCGCGCGTCTTAAAGACGAAGTCCTGCACAGTCAAGCCTACGGCGTACTGGTCGCGCAAAACGGCAAGAGCGCGCTGGTCACCGCCGGCTTCAACGAGGACCGAGTTGACTATGGCGACATCCACCGCCGGCTCGAACGGATGCGGCGCGCCGTGGAGGACGACAATACGGTCCTGTATGCAACCGGCGAGCCCGTACTCAAGGCGTGGTGCTGGTTCTACGAAGGCGACCTGGCGCGCATCTTCGCGGTTACCGGCCTGTTCATAATCGGCACCCTCGTTCTCTACTTCAGGCGGCTCTACGGCGTGCTCTTGCCGATGATCGGCGCGGCGGCACAGGCGGTCTGGGGTCTCGGCTTCGTCGGGTTCCTCGGCTACAACTTCGACGTGCTTGTGCTGGTGATCCCGCTGCTGGTGACGGCGCGCGCCGCGAGCCACGGCGTGCGTATCAGTCGTCGGCGCCGTCGCCGCTGGTGATTCTTCAGTACATGGACTATAACGCGCGCAACGGGCAATTTGTCGTTTACTACAAGAATGTCGAAGGCGCGACGTTGCTCGAGGCGATCGCGCGAGCCCAACTATTCATCGCGACTCACCCTTCGCCACACGTTAAGTTTGTGCTAGCAGGCGGCAGCGTTGGTCTGACCGCGGCGCTCAATGACGAAATTATCTACTCCGATCGCACCAGTACAATCCTCATCATGGGCGTGGTTTTCGGCCTGGTCGCACTGAGTTACGCTTCGTTCACGGCGGGTGGGATGGTTCTGCTGACTCTGATCGCCGCCGGTGTAGTGAGTTTTCTTTACATCGGGCTCAAAGGCTCAGGGATCAACATCAATACATTGCCGGTAACCGCCGTCGGCATGGGAATCGGTGTCGACTACATTCTCTATGTTGTCGATCGAATCCGGCGTGAGTATCGACGTATCGGCGACTACGACCAGGCAATCCGGCGGGCCATCAGCACTTCCGGCATGGCGGTTACCTTCACCGCGACGACTCTGGTGGGCGGCGTCATCCCTTGGTACTGGATGTCCGAACTCCGCTTCTCGGCCGAAATGGCCCTGCTGCTAGGCCTGCTTATGCTTACGCACTGGCTCGCGGCGATTACGTTGGTCCCAGCGATCTTCTCGATCGTGCGACCGCAATTCGTCGCCCGCAAGTCCGGGCGGGCCGCATTGAGAAACGCTACTTAAAACTCTTTCAACGGTTCCATGCGCGAGGGCTAATATCGGCCGCCGGCTCGCTAGCGATTGGTCGCCGAGCAGGACCATGAGGAGGCGTCGTTGACGGGCCCGACGTCATCGTAGATGGCTAGTTCCGGATAGGCGCAAAGCGGCATGGTGCGATCAATCGGCGCGGTCGGATTGTCATTGATATGATGGCTGGCGACGATGCCCTCCGGAACAACGCCCTGCTCAACCCAACTAACCAAGGCCGAGACCGCGTCAAAAGAATTCGGCCCAGGACCAAAGCCCTGACAATGATGCATCCCAGGCGCCATGAACAGCCGGATGCTGTCGGCGGTATTACTACCGAGCGTCGCCTGCACATTGTTGTAATAGTTTACGCTGACATAGGGTGAAAACACCGGATCACTCCAGCCGTGATACATGAGCAATTTATGTCCTGAGGTGACGAAAGGCGTCAGGTCCGCGTTCATGCCTTCACCGCCAAGACTCGCCGTGCGGCTGGTGATCGCACTGAGCTGGACTTGGTTCGAGAAGCTTATCGTTTTTGTATCCAGATTAGGGTTGTTGGAAATAAAGTATTTGTAGAAACCATCTTGCGCGGCCCATTGAGTCGGTGTCAGCGGAAAGCCTGCCCATGGCTCGGCCCCCGTAAAGCTCGGCAGCTTGCAGGAACTTTGTGGGCAACCCGTGATCATTTGCGGCCAGCCTGCATCCGCCGGCGCGCTTTGCGCCGGGTCGCTAATACTAAGACCCGGATAGAGCGTGGCGCCGGCGGTATCGACCGGTCCCTGATAGATCTTGTTGACAGCGGCGATCTGCCCGGCGGTCAGACAGCCGGTGGTTTGACCCGGACTGCACAGCAGGGCAGCCGGATTGAAGGCGCAAGCAGCAGGATTTTGGATGAGGCCGTCCACCACTCCGTCAAGACCATCACACTGAGTTAGTACGGCCTGATTGAGCAGCGTTATCGCGGCGCTGTCGAGATAGCTGTTCGGAGAAAGAATAGCCTGCGCGTTCGCGTTGAAGGCCAGATAGTTTTGGCCGATCGCCGGGTCTCCTGCCGCGATACCGTCGAAGTCGGTGGGATAATTCTCGGCTTCAACCAGGCCCTGCCGTCCGCCGGTAGAACAGCCGGCAAAGTACGAATGGTAGGCCGGATTACCATAATAGCCACTCAAGATCTGCTCCGCGGCCACTGCCGATTCGTGCACCGCGCGGTACTCAAAATCGAGCACCGCCGGCGTATTATTCAGCGCCCAGCTCGCATCGCGGTTGGCGCCGGTGTGGCCAGTGTCAGTCGCCGCAACGGCGTAACTACCCTGCAGGCTGCTCAAGTCGAAGGGGATCGACCCGGCCAAACCGGCATTACCAGCAAAGAGGAAACGCGAATTCCAATAGCTCGAATCCGGCAGCCCGACTTCGTAGTGGATGACGTCTCCTAAGGTTGCATCGGTGGTGATCGAAGCGTTGATTTGGCAGTAGGGGATAGCGCCACTGGTGGTTTCAACCGCTGAGGTAATCTTTGAGTTGCTGGGCGCAATCGACTGAATTGATGCAACGTCGCAACTGACCGCCAAAGCACGGGTCGCGCATATGAAAAGATCCGCAGCCAAAAACAGGCCGATGAAGAAACGAGGTCGCATTCCGATGATCCCCCGACGGTTCAACAGATATGGTCGTCCCGTCTATCGCGTCATGTGCGAATCGTCCGGGCGACCGTCGGGTCTGACTTAGTGCAGGAGGTGTGCCTGCTGCCTGGTGGCCAAGCGATCGACCGACAACCGCCTCAATTGCTTCGGTTTGCCGGCACGATTGACAAAATAAGGAGAGGCTGGATGGTGACTCAAACCCGAAAATCAGGACGATTAGTGTTCCTCGTCGGCGCGAGTGGGACAGCCAGGAGTGATTAGGAAACCCAGGGCTCTGGACTTGTCTCGGGCCAAAGGCGGCCGAGATCGCAGTTTTGGACAAACTCGTCATTTCGGACAGAGTGCTCGGCTAATTCACCGGAAATAGAAGCGGGCCGGCGGTAATGATCTTGGCTGGTCCGCGGAAATATGGTGAAATTCGGGCGATGGAAAAGCACATAAGCAAGCATCCGGAAACGCAGCACTTGCCCGGCGATGTTGTTCACTATCGCGAATATAAAATACTGCTCGAGCCTGACAGGTTCACGAGTAAAAATGGCTTTCTCGAATTTTGGGAAACGGCCTCCAGGACTCTCAAGAAGCTTCACCTCAAAGTCGACGTCGACGATAATGCATTTGATAGTCAGGTACGCGAGGTGCTCTTCTACGACACGCCGGAGTTCGACCTCTTCAACCACCATTTCATCCTCCGCAAGCGAACTTTCTACGACCAGGGATGGCCACGGCCCGATCACGAGCTGACTTTCAAATATCGCGCCCCTGACCTCAAAGACGCTGCCGCAATTGACGTCCGCCCGCACCTGGGAGGGCACGAAGAAATAAAATTTAAAGAGGAGCTGCTGCTAGAGCGCGATCGTCTGGGCGGGATGCGCAGTGTGTATTCTCACGGCTGCGTGCTCATTTCGCCAAAAATTGAGCTCGATCGCGGCATCGAAGACATCGCCCGCGCCTTTCCGACTTTGAAGCAGATAGACATACGCCCCAGGACCAAAATGGCGCTGGTCAATAATATGGCGGTCGAGGAAGTACAAAACACACTGGGCATGATCCACTTCGGCCATCACTTCAAAGGCAAAACCACAATCGCAATATGGCGAAGCCGGGCACTGGAAAAATCGCTGTCGGGAGAATTCGCCTTTCAGTGCAAGTTCGACCATTTGGAAGAGGTCAACAAGGAAGCCCTCGAGCTCTCGGAGGAGTTCTATAAAACGGTCCAGCTGGATTGCGCCGATTGGATCAAACTCGGCAGCACCAAGACCGCGATGGTCTATGGGCTTGGCGCGAGCGGGCATCTGAATAACCATGAGTAAGGACGCCGGCTCGGGCTGAATTCGCGGTTCCTTGAATGAATTGGCCAGGTGAAACGTCGTCTTACATTCGGCGTATTAGGATTAACCACGCAACGCTTGCTGAATCCGGCGTTGTGTGAAGATTATAGAAGCCAAATGCGTACCTTTAAGATCAATCTGTTTGACTTGCGCGCGCCGAGGCTTTGTCGTTGGACCCTCCACCCCCGTGAATTGGCGCAGCGCGTCATGCTTGCTGCGCTCGCACTCACGCTGGGCGGCTGCGCCGTTGCCGACGCGCCGATCAAGGATATGCCCAAGGTTGTTGCGGCCCCGCAGGCCGGGCAGCTCGCCGTCACCTCGCAGCCGGGCGCGACGATCGGCGCGGTGCAACCGGTCTATGTCTCGATAGCGAACGGCTCTGACGCGCCGTTGTCCGTCGTGCCCAGCCAGATTTTTGCCCTCGATGAGGGCGGCAATCGGATTGCGCCGTTGCCTGCCGCCGAGGCCGCCCGGCAGGCGGGCGGCGCCGGCGACCTTAAGGCCGCGCTCACGAGCGCGGCGACCAGCGGCCTAATCCTGGGTGCGGTCGGCACCGGAGTAGGCGCTGTCGCGGGATCGCTGCTCGGCAGCGGCGCAGTCGGCGCCGGGGTCGGCGGTGCGATCGGGGCCGCTGAGGGCGGCCTGGAGGGTGCTGCCGCCGGACCGCAGAAAGCCGAACAGCAAGCTAATACGCAGCTCAACGCGCTCGCGCTGCAGCCGAGCTCTGTCGCTCATGATTTTACCGTGAGCGGCTATGTCTTTTTCCCCAAGGGCAACTATCGGCAGCTTCAGATGGTGCTGGTTGACGGCGAGAGCGGGGACACGCAGATCATCAACCGTCCGTGGTAATGAGCGCGTGCTGCGCGCTCAACGAGAACGAAAACCTACTTCTTGCCCTCGAGGAGCGCGTCCAGCGCCTCATTGACGAAATACCTCTGCGCCGGGTCGCGACTGTCGAGTTCAGCCGTGCGCCATCCTATCCATTGAGCCAAACCGGCCGTCGCGACGCCGGCGAGGTTGTCGTCGCCGACCGCCTCGGCGATCCGCTGAAGCTCCCGATAGAGCTCCTCCGTGATCGTCAGCTCAAGCTTTCTTTCTTCCATCGCGCTCGACCCATATAGTCACGTCCGCGTAGTCGGATCAAAGGCCTGCGAGCGGGATCGTTAACCGCGCAGCCCGCGGCCGCAATGAGCATCGGCGAAGCGCAGGCGAAATTGGCTGCTACCGGAAAATATTCAGGAATTATCGTCGAGTACCTCGACGACGGCCGCCTGCGCGCGGCGGTGGCGCTGCGCGAGTACGCCGATCAGGTCGTTGTCGCCGAGGGCTCCGGCGCGGAGCGCAAAATTCCGCGCGATTTGGTGCTGGTCCGCCATCCGGATCGTCCGGCCACGCACGAAAACGCGCGCGAGCTGCTCGCCGCATTGAAGCTCGAGCACGAGCGGCTTGCGGGCGAACTCGATCTGAATCTGCTTTGGGAGATTGTCCAGGAAGACCAGCGCGGCCGCAGCGCGACGGCTCTCGCCGAAATCTTTTTTGGGCACGCCGCGCCGGTCGAGATTGCCGTGATGCTCGAGGCGCTGCTCAATGACCGGCTCTATTTTGTGCGCCGCCACATGGAATTCGTCCCGCGCAGCGCGGAACAGGTCGAGCGGCTCCGCACACAGCATCAGCGCACCCGCCTGCGCAGCGAGGGCGGCCGCCAAAAGCGCCGGCTGCTCGCTAGCTTGCTTGAAGATGGTCCGCAGTCGCCGATAGCCGAGGCTGCGCCGTTGATCGAGGAGCTGACCCGCTACCTCGAAAATCCATTTACGCGCAACCGCGAGACCGCAACGATGCTCGAGGCGGTTGCCGGCGAGCTGACGCCGGCCGAGGCCGCCTACGAAATTCTCGAGCGCCTGGGCGCGCGGCCGGACGGACCGCGTTACGCCCTGATCGGTGGCCTGCGCACCAACTTCAGCGCGGCCGCGACGCAGGAGGCTCTCAACGGCGCGACGCCGCGACGCGCGGCCGGCGCCGCGCATCGGACGGTCACGATCGATGACGCCGAAACCGTCGAGATTGACGACGCGCTCGCCTGCGAAACGCTGCCCGGCGGCGGCTTTCGCGTCCGCGTCCATATCGCATTGGTCGCCGACTTCGTCGCCAAGGGCGGTCCGATGGACGTCGAAGCCGCCGCGCGCGGAACGACGGTCTATCTGCCGGAGACCACGGTGAGGATGCTGCCTGACGCGGTCTCAACCGATCGCGCCAGTCTGCGCGCCGCCGCCGAACGTCACGTGCTGACTACCGACGTAAGCTTGTCAGCTACCGGCGAAGTGACCAGCTATGAACTCTACCCGGAGCTGATATGCGTGGATGCGCGTCTGACCTACGATCAGGCGGACGCCATAATTGCGGACGCCGCGATCGAAACAGAGAATGCCGCTCTGCTCGCGCGATTGCGCGAGGCGACCGTGATACTGCGGGAACGCCGTCGCGCTGCTGGCGCGCGGTTGATTCAGCGGCGCGAACCCAAAGTCACCGTAGTCGGCGATCAGATCGACATCCGGATTATCGATCCGGCCTCGCCCAGCCGCGAGCTGGTCGCCGAGCTGATGGTGTTGAGCAACTATATCGCGGCGCGCCTTGGCGCCGACCGTGGCGCGCCGATGATCTATCGAGTCCAGCCGAATCCGATGGACAACACACTCGCGCAGCGCGCGCGGCTCTCGCTCTATCCTGAGTTCCACGCCGGGGTCGGACTCGAATGCTATGTGCAGGCGAGTTCACCCATCCGGCGCTACCTGGATTTGGTTCTGCAAAGGCAGTTAATCGCGATAACGGGCGAGGCTCCCGCGCCGGCTTATACGCGGGAGGAATTGATGGCGGTGTTGGCCGCGGCCGAAGCGGGCGAGGATGAAGGACGCCAGCTTGAACGCCGGGCTAAACGCTACTGGACTTTGATCTATCTCAAGCGGCACGCGCTCGAGCGACCGCTTGAGGCCACGGTGGGCCGCGACGGCGCCAGCGCAGAATTGGACGCATACGCCGTGCGCGGCAGTTTGCGCGGCGCGCCGAATCTCTCGGCCAACGCTCGCGTGATGGTGATGGTTGGGCGGATCGATCCTGTTCGGGGCGGGCTGACGCTTAATTACCTGGAGACCATAATGGCGGCGGCGGAAGGCGCTGTTTGAAGCGCCTTCCGCCCCCCTCTTGCCCCGCCGCCTTGATCCTCAGTCCAGTTCGCGATCGCCCTTGAGGCTATCCTGCTCCAGCCGCCACCGGTCGATCGATTCGATATTGAAGCGCCAGTCACTGCCCATCTTAAAGGCCGGCAGGCTCCCGCGTTTCAATTGGCGATAGACCGTCGAAGGATGAACCTTGAGATAATCTGAAAGCTCCTTGACCGTCATTACGTGACTGCTCTCCGTCTGCATCGCGTCCCCCCTTAGGCTAGTATAAAGTTCCTTTTGGAACAACCTACGAGAAGTGCAAGCGATGTGCCATCAGTCAAAACGACTAAAAGCATTGTAACGAAAGGAAAAAGAAGTCTATGACTGCTGGATAGCGTCAAGATTTTGGCGCTATTGTCACTAAAAGAGCCGTGCTGGCTCGATGTGGCGGAACAGGAATCAGCTCAGCTCCATTCAGTTGTCGAAGACGACGACCAAAAAATCTCGCCACGTCGACTCCCGTGCTCATCGGGCTTTGGAGGGTGCGAATCGACTCAGGTTTTGTGATCAAACGTGGCCGATCAATTCACGCTGGGTGTCAGCGACAGCCTTGAGGATGCCCGCTTCGTCGCGTGCACCATGCAGCAGAATCAGGCGCTGGACACCGGCGTCGGCGAAGCGTTTGGCGGCGTCGCGATCGACTCGTCCGCGCGGACAGACGCTGATTTCAAGATCCTCGAACTTTCGCCCGGCCGCGGCGCAGGCGGATTTCAACCCGTCGATACAGGCGACGGTTGCCCCAACGTCGAGGGCAAAGCCGAACCATCCTTTGGCCAGCCGTGCGCTGCGTGAATAGGCTTCTTTCGTATGGCCGCCGAAAACTATCTCGGGATGGGGCTTTTGCACCGGACGCGGCATCGCATTGATCCCGCCGAAGTTGACGAAACGGCCGTGATACTCGGGCTGCTCCATGCTCCAGAGCGCGATCATCGCGGCGAGAAATTCCTCGCTGCGCGCGCCTTTATGATCGAACGGCGCGCCGATCGCATCGAACTCGGGCTTGAGGTAGCCCACTCCGATGCCGAAGATGAGGCGGCCGTTCGACAGCACATCCACCGACGCCAATTCCTTGGCGAGTACAACCGGATTGCGCTGTGGCAATATGACGATGCCGGTGCCAAGCTTCACGCGTTTGGTATGCGCGGCGATAAACGCCAGGGAGACCGCACAATCGATGAAGGGAGTATTGGCCGGAACGGGCGAAGGCGGCGCTTGCGGCTCGGGCAGCACGATATGCTCTCCCGTCCAGAGGCTCTCGAAGCCGGCCTCCTCTGCGGCGCGCGCGACGGTTGCAGCAATCGACGGATTAGCGCAAGGACCGAAATTGATGCCGAATAATCCGAATTTCATACGCCGAGAAGTAACATATTCCGCCTTTAAAGTGTCAACCCGGCAGCGCCGAAACCCAAGGTAAGCACGATGCGATGCGCACAATGCGGGACTGAAGCCGTCACCGGTGCGGCCTTTTGTTCGCGCTGCGGGACGCGGCTCCAGGCGCCGCGTCCCGACGCCGTGCGCGAGTATGCACTCAGCCGGATTTTGCCGTCGTGGTGGCATTTCGCGCGCGAGATTGTAATCGCGCTCGCGATACTCGGTAGCGGCGTTTATCTGCTCGTAGCGCGTGCGGGCAGCCCGCGCGGCGGCCTCGTGCTGATCGCGCTCGCGGTCGTGGTCTTCGCGATGATTGCGCTGGCGCGGCGGCAAATCAGTTGGAGCCTGACCTCCGATCGCCTGATCGAGCGGCGCGGGTTGTTGGCGAGCCGGCGCCGCGAGATGGAGCTCGCCGACGTGCGCTCGATCGAAGTCGATCGCTCGGTGATACAACGACTCCTCGGGCTCGGTAACATAATGATAGCGTCGGCCGCGAGCGCGGAGTTTCTCATCCGCCTGACCGACATCCCCGACCCTGAGCAGGTCGCGGAGATCCTCCGCCGCGCGCGCTTGAAGCGCCTCGCCTGAGCGTGGGGCGAAGGAAGTTTGTGAGATGAGCGGGCATCCGACACTGCGTTACGAACGCAAGCTCTGGCGTGAGGGCGTGCGCGTCGTTGCCGGAGTGGACGAAGCCGGCGTCGGTCCGATGGCCGGACCGGTGGTGGCCGCGGCGGTGATCTTCGAGCAGGAAATTTTCATTCGCGGCGTGAACGACTCGAAGCAGTTACCGCCCGAGCGGCGCGAGGCGCTCTTTCCGCGTATCAAGGAAAAAGCGCTCGCGGTCGGCGTAGGAATCGCCACGCCGGGCGAGATCGATCAGCTCAACATCTTCTGGGCGACGATGGCGGCGAGCGCGCGCGCCTTGCAGGCTCTGACGCTGTCGCCCGATCACGTGCTGGTCGATGGCCGCCGTATCCCCGAACTCAAGCTGCCACAGACCCGAATCGTCGGCGGCGACCGCAAGAGCTTCTGTATCGCCGCGGCCTCGATTATCGCCAAGGTCACGCGCGACCGCATGATGCTCGAGTACGACGCGCTGTATCCTGAGTACGGCTTCGCGCGGCATAAGGGCTACTGCACCGCGGAGCATTTCGCAGCGCTCGACCGGGTTGGCCCAAGTGCGATCCATCGGCGTTCCTTCGCGCCGGTCTGGACGGCCGCGCAGCGCAAATTGTTCTAGCCGCGATTTTCACGCTTGGTGGTGCCCGCGATTCGTGCGCCGCAGCCGTTTGAGCTTGACCGCGTTTCTGATCGGACGGTCGGACGCCTGGCCCTGATTGAACATTTTCGCGATCGACCACGAGACTTCAGCGACGTAGATATTGCCCTCGCGATCGACGCAGATGCCGTGCGGCGCGGTGAGCTGATCGGGCTCTTCCCCCTGCCCGTTGTCGCAGAGCTTGGCGAGCAGGCGGCCGTCGAGGCTCCAGATGCTGACCCGCGGCCCCATCGTGCGCGCGCCGTTCCAGATCGGCCAGAAGCCGGCCGGACCGATCCCGCCCCACCACGCTGAACTCAGCTCGCCGATGTAGCACAACTGTTCCGGGCTCGCGGTGTCGATACACATGCCGCACGGCAACGCCATCCCGGTCCAGATCGCCTCGAGCTTGCCGTGCGGCGTAAAGACCTGAACGCGATGGTTGTGCCGATCGGCGACGTACACGTAGCCGTCGCGGTCGGTACAGATATTGTGCGGCAGACTGAATTGACCGGGCTCGTTGCCGGGCTCGCCCCACGAATAGATCAAGCGGCCGTCGGGAGTGTATTTGTGCACTTTGGCGTTGCCGTAGCCGTCGGAGATGAAGAGTTCGCCGGTATTCGGATGAATCGCGACGTGAGTGCATTGATAGAAGGGCAGCCCGCTCATCGCAGGCGCGGGCTTGCCGGGCGTGCCGATCGTCATCAGGATTTCGCCCTCGAGCGTACACTTGCGCACCGTGTGATCGAAGGTGTCGGTCAGCCAGATGGTGTCGTCAAGACCCATCGTGACGGCGTGAGCGTTGGGAAAGGTTTTCTTGTCGCCCCAGCTATGGAGAAATTTGCCGTCGCGATCGACGATGATGATTGGCGTATCGCCGCGATTGAAAAGATAGACCCGCTCCTTGCGGTCGATGCCGACGCCGGCGATGTCGTAGTTCCAGCCGTTGGGGCCGGCGGGCATCCGCGCCCAATTCTCGACGATTTCGTAATGGTAATCGCCCACGCCGGTCTGTAGCGCCATAGCGGAGTCCTCCACCGCCTTCGTTAGCAGATACCTTGGCCGGTGACCAATCGTCGATTTGGCAATACTACCGTTGGCGATATGCGCGCATCTTATGACGGCAAACTTTTTATCTCTGGCGTCGGAGCCGAAGCTTCGGCTTTCCTTGCGGGAGCCGGCCAAGGGTACAGGTCTTTTTTCACGAGGTCGTAATTCGCGTCCAGTTCGGGTTCCATCAGCAAAAGGGCGGCGACGCGACGCGCGATATCCGTGACCGCGCGTGCTTCATCCATCTTGAGCGCGCGGCCGAGAATCTGGCGCTCGCGATAGCTGAGCCACTTTTTGATCACTTGGTAGCCGCCGATCGTGTACTCCCAAACGCGGATCGGGATATTTCGCCAGAAGGCGAAAGTGTTCAGGTACACATCCATTGTGTGATCGCCGAGCAATTCGATGATCTGTTCGTTGGAAAGGCCGAGTGCGGAGGCGCCGGCGGCGAGTGCTTCGCGTTCCTTCGTCGTGTAGTCACGCTCGATGAACTTTCCCTTGCCGGGCATCACGGCGCCGCCCTTGCCCCGATGGCCCCAGCCGGCAGTCACGTCGAGATCGCCGACATCTGGATTCAGCGACCCGCCGCCTTCGCGGGAGATCGCGGCAACTATTCCGAGTTCGGGTCGGAGTTTTCCGACGGTGACGCCCTCGACGGAGTTTTCGGGATCAAGCAAGCCTGCGAGCGCGCGCCCAAGGATGGCCGATCTAGCGAGCGCATCCTTCGACGCTGGCAGGGGAATCCGCGGCCAATTGCTGCGCAGGCTAGCCAGATTGTCCCGACGATAGAACGATGAAGCCAAAACACTCGCGCAATGGTAGAAGAGTGTCGTCTCGTTCGCGTTGGCTGATGCCAGACATTGCATAGCCGACTCACTGAGGTTCGGCTTCGGAGCGTCTGCGGATAGCAGAGATCGATCGCTCTCTTTCAAATATAGAGCGAAACCTCTGGCGCCGCTGTCCATACAATTCAGATCGTTAAGAGTCCGTAGGGATAAACCCGGCTCCGCCAAGTCCTTGCGGGTGCGTCCGGTAGTGAAGAGGAAGATGTTACCGTCGAAAATGTTGGGAAAATATTCGGAGCGCTTCTCATCGAGAAGCTTCGTCTCAGGCTCCCAATAGAGCCATCGATAATCGAATGGCCGGTAACAAAACCGAACAATCTTTTCCGGCATGAAGCCGCGTTGAGTAAGATATCGGCGTGTCTTCTTCGCGTCGAATCGCGCCGTACTCGTCATCGCGGTCGGCATGATCGCTCGGATATCCGCATCGTCAAGTTTGGGATCGAAATATTGCATCATCCGCTCGATGAGCCGCTCCTTATCGATGTCCACGACGACGTCATCGCGGCTCGTCTTCACGCCGGGAAAAGACACCGGAAACAGTTCCGGCAAGAGCGGCCACGCAAGGTAATTGGTTTCGATAGCGCCGGGCTGAAACGATAATCCCAGTCCCAACGCGGGATGCAACCCTTCGTAGTTTGCCGTGAGATTGTTGTCCGCCTCGTCAAGAAGTTGCGCCCGTTTTTCCTTGCCCCACAGATTGCGAAAACTCACACTCTGAGCGCCATGCGACTTCTCGCGACGAGTGAGCAATGCGATCGCAGTGCCGACCTGAATCCCCTCGCGGTTGAACTCGGTCGAGAAGATGCTCGGGTCGGATTCACCCTCGGGCGTCAGCTTTCCAGTCTTGTATTTGTCGCCGTTGAGGCAGTCGATCGAGATCTGATCGAAGCGCTCCAGATAGCGTTCGCGCATGCCGGTGAACGAAAGCCCGTCGAGCCACGAATAGTTCGAGATGAAGCAGACGATTCCCTTGCCGGTCTTCTCGACGATTTTCCGCTCGGCCATGCGATAGAAGCGAACATACAGATCGTTCAAACCCTGTCCCTGCGGCTGCGGCGCGCGCTTGGCAGTTCGATAGGCCTGCGACAAATCGCGTTCTTCATCGACCGCGAGTCCGGCAAATCCGTTGTACGGCGGATTTCCCAATATCACGAGGATCGGCTTGGCCTGCTTGACCCGTTCGGCGGCGTCGCGCTCCTGCAGTAGCTCGGGGAACGCCAGCAGCATCTGCGGCTTGGAGCCGTCGGGCGGCTCCCATCCGGTCAACGCGTTGGTCAGGTAAACGCCGGCCCGCTCCTTCGCCGCGAAAGGCGCGTCGAGGGCCTGGAGCATCAGCCCAATTTGTAAATGCGTAACGACAAACGGCGCAGGTAAGATCTCGAAGCCGAACACGCGCTCCATCGCGGCGCGCTTGACCTCCTGCGCCGTGAGCGCATCACCGCCCTTCTCGCGAAGAGTGTCCGCTATCCAACCGAGGACCTCGATTAGGTAGGAGCCGGTGCCGCAACACGGATCGAGGACAAAGACATTCGGGGCGGCGAGACCGTCGGTAAGACCTAGCTCCTCGCGCAGCACCTGATCGACGCGCGCGACCATGTAGCGCACGACTTCGCGCGGCGTGTACCAGACGCCAAGCTGCTTGCGGAGTTCCGGGTCGTAAGCTTCGAGAAACGGCTCGTAAAAGTATTGTACGGCGTGATGCTCCTCGAAGGCGGTAAAAAATACGGCGCGATCAATTCGGTTGAGAACAGTTCCCGTCCAGTCGAGCACCTCGGGCAATTCGAGCCCGGCCAGCGACGCCGGATTGCTCGCCTGATGAAACAATTCCGCCAGCACGGGAACGCGCAGATAGTAGCCCGCGGTGCGCCAGTCAAAGCGCGCTTTACGATCCGCCGGCGGATGCTCGCGCGTCCAGAGCACCCATGCGGAAAAGACGCCGTAGAAGAGCGTCTGCACCAGCGTCGAGCGAAAAAAATGCTCGCCCTTTTTGCCTTCGAATTCGATCCCGAGCGCCTCTTCCAGCGCGCTGCGGATGGCTGACAGCGCCGGCGCCTCACGCTTCTTCTCGACGCGTCTCAGCGCCTCGCGGGCATAGGAGGCCATGAACCAGGCCGCATCCTTGGGCGCCGCCAAAGCCGCGGCGTGAAGCATCACCCGCTTGAGGAAATCGACGAAAGCATCGCCGTGCTCCGCCGCGAGCGCGCGCGGGTGGCTCGCCGCCGTCCAAAAGGCCGCCTCGCTCGGGGCGAGGCGATAGTGTTCGAGCTTGACGGGCTGCCCGTCGGCGTCGGCGCCGACGAGCAGGAAGTCATGGTAATTCGTGACGAGAACCTGGCGGTACGCCTTCCAGTATTTCGATACTTGCGCGCCGTCTGCCGTGAGCAAGACGTCGCCGCCCGCCGGCTTCGCCTCGACCACGCCACGCGCCGGCTTCGTCCCCGGTAAAGGTTCGTCCGCCGAGGCCTTCTGGAATTGATCGGGTGTAAAAAGACCGATATCGGGAATGCCGGCGCCATGGCTCGGGTGAACGATACATCGCACCTTGGGTTTTAGAGTTGCCCCGACGGCGTCCAATAGCGCGGCGAGCGCCGGATAATAGGAAGTCTCGGGAACAGCAGACCCGGACCGGCGGAGGTCGCGAAGTTCGCGAAGGTAGTTTTCCAGGGGGTCGTGCGCCATCTTGAATTGGCTGGCACTGTAGCATCCCCGCTTCGGGATTGGCGACGGAATCGCTCTTCAGAAGCGGCCCGCTTTTGTGACACCAATCGCCGAATGTGAATGCAACCGTTGGCGATTTGCAGCGCATTTTTATAGGCTCGCCATAACCTCTATGGCGAATTTCGACCTCAAGGACCGCGCGGCGATCGTCGGCGTCGGCCAATCGCAATACGGCCGTCGCCTGATGCGCAGCCCAATCGACCTCGCCGCCGATGCGATCGCCGCCGCACTCGACGACGCCGGCCTGGCACGCCATGAACTCGACGGCATGATCGTCAGCTTCGGCACGCCGATCGGCGCCGACGGCGACTCCATCGCGCAGGTCCTCGGCCTCAAGTTGCGCGCGGCCAATCAGACCTGGGCGCACGGCCGCTTCACCGCAAGCTGCATCCAATGGGCCGCGATGATCGTCAATGCCGGGATGGCAGACGCGGTCGCCTGTCTCGCCTCCGTGAGTTTCTCGGGCATGCGGAGGCCCATGATGGGTGGCGCCAGCGACAGCGAGGGTGCGCGCGAGGCCGGCGGCGGCCACGGCGAAGACCCGGTCTATGGGATGACTTCGCCCGGAGCGGGCGCGGCGCTGGTCGCGCGCCGCTACTTCGAGCGCTACGGCGCCGATAGCCGGTCGCTCGCCGCAGTGCCGGTCGCCTTCCGCAAACACGCGGCGATGAACCCGGCGGCGATCATGCGCGAGCCCTTCAGCGTTGACGATCATCAGGCCTCGCGCTACGTCTGCGAGCCGCTTCACCTGCTCGATTACTGCCTGATCAACGACGGCGCCGCGTGCGTGATCGTTACCACCGCGGAGCGGGCGCGTGATTGCAAGAAGCCGCCGGTCTATATCGGCGGGATGCAACCGCTGCCGGGCGGGCACGAGGAGTTTATCTGGGCCTACCCCGGACTCGGCGTGGTCCAGCAGCCAGTCTTCGACTATGACGCCGGTCTGCAGCCGGTCTATCGGATGGCCGGGGTGGGGCCCGCCGATATCGACGCGCTCTTCACCTACGACGCCTTCTCGATCCTCGCCTGGATGGCGCTCGAGCGCTTCGGCTTCTGCAAACCCGGCGAGGCCGCCGGCTTCACGCAAAACGGCCGCATCGAGCTGGGCGGCGCGCTGCCGATCAACACCAACGGCGGCCTGCTCTCCGAGGCGCATATCATGGGCTGGAACCATCAGGTCGAGATCGTGCGGCAACTGCGCGACGAGTGCGGCCCGCGCCAGGTCGAGGATGCCGAGGTTATCCAGTGGGCAAACGCCTACGGCGACTCACTGATTTATCATCGTTAACCCGCGCGCCCGACTGAGAACGAGGCAAGAAAACTTGGCTGACGTCCCGTATCAAAAACCGCTGCCCGCGATCACGTCGCTTAACCGGCCTTACTGGGAGGGCCTCAAGCGGCGTGAGCTGCGGATGCAACGCTGCGACGGTTGCGGACGGGTCTGGTTCCCGCCTGCGCCGCTCTGTCCGCGATGCTGGTCGCGGCAATTTACCTGGGCCCAACTCTCGGGACGCGGCCGCGTCAATTCATGGGTGGTCTTCCATCAAGCTTACTTCAAGTCCTACGAGCACGACTTGCCCTACAACGTCGCGGAGGTTGAGCTCGAAGAAGGCCCGCGCCTCCTCACCAACCTGGTCGGCGTCGCCAATGACGACATTCGCGCCGGCATGGCGGTCGAGATCGTCTTCGACGACGTTACCGACGATATCGCGCTGGCGAAGTTCAAGCCGCGCCCAATCTAGGCTTGCCCTGGTAGCACCGGATTGAACAGCATCGCGGTCGACGCCGGCGACACCGTCTTCACCGGCGGAGGCGGCGCAAGAATCACCGATGACATGCTCGCGGTGCTAACCTCCTCGGGGGCCATCGCCCCGTATGGGACCTATTATGTGTTTGGCGTAACGCCGATTGCTCTATCTGAGCCGCGGCCATCTGCCATCAATCTGACGCCGGCCAGCTTGATTTTCTCTCAGAACGTCGGAACCCAAAGCGCCGCTCAGACCGTCACGATCTCTAACTTCGGCGGCAGCCAATTGAATCTGTCCAACATTGCGGCGCCAGGCCCATTCGCTGAAACCAATAATTGCCCGAGCCAATTGATTGCAGGAGCAAACTGCACGGTTTCGGTGACCTTCACGCCGACTGTGACGGGTCCTGCGAATGAATCGCTGACCGTCTACGACGACTCCGGCAATGCCGGCATCGTGCAAACTGCGACTCTCACGGGAACCGGGACAGCTCCCGCCGCTTCGCTTTCACCCACCTCCTTGTCTTTCTCCGGCCAAGTCGTGGGCACGACGAGCGGGGCCAAGAGCGTCACGTTGAAAAACACTGGCACAGGCCCGTCGCAGGTCACGAGTCTGAGCGCGAGCGCACCCTTTAGTGCAGCGAATAACTGCAGCGGAAGCCTCGCACCCGCTTCGTCCTGCACCATTCAGGTCTCGTTCACACCCGGCATCGTGGGCTCGGCGTCCGGCAAGCTCACGATTACCGATAATGGGGGCACACAAACCGTGTCGCTGACGGGCAACGGTATCGCGCCGGTCACGCTCTCAAGCACTACGTTGAATTTCGGGCGAGTGAAGGTTGGCACGACCAGTTCAGCCAAGGCGGTCGCCCTGACGAATAACCGAAGTGCGGCGCTGGCCTTTTCCGGCATCGTGGTCAGCACCCGCTTCGCGATCGCAAGAACACTTGTGGCACGAACATCGCCGCCAAGGCGAGATGCACAGTCGGGGTGACCTTCTCGCCCGCCGCGAGCGGCGCCGGCGCGGGTACTCTGACTTTCACCGATAACGCGGCTAACAGCCCGCAGGTTATAAGTCTCAAGGGGACCGGTTACTAAAGCCTATGTCTATTCCAGATCGGAAAGAAAAGCCTACATGTTATGGCTGGACGCCGACATTGAGGTGGATAGCACCGCAGACTCTTCAGGCACACTAGAGAAGTAGTAATCGGCCGAGCTGGCGCCCTGTCGGCGCTAGCGCCCGAGCGGACATAGGCGCATTCGCCCCGTCAAGCTCCGCCGAGGTCTCGAAGTCGAGGCTAGCAGGCAGAGATCCGGCCGCTCGGGTTGTCGGCCGGATCCAGTGGAAGCCTGTATACCTTCGTTTGCCGGCGTTATTCCCTTTCAGGAAGGCAGATCTGGCCGACAATCTTGTCGGTGAAGTTAACGCCGTCGGTACTCGAGCCGGAGATGAACAGCGTGCCGGTCGCTCCCGTGAGGCTGCCGGTCCCGTTGCTGACTGGAGAGATTGTGCTGAAAACGCCGAGGGCTAGGTTGTAAATCGTAACATCACTGTCGGTCAGCGTGCCACCCCGGTTAGATGTAATCGTCAGCGTATCGGTGAACGAGAATGTGTTGGGGTCGGGGGTCGCCGTGAGTGAAGAGGTGAACAGATCGGCGGTCGTGCCATTCAGGATTCCGCCATGCGTGATGGTCCCGGTGGTGGTCGTCGCGCTGGTGACAGTCGCGCTCTGATCGGCGCTCACATCTTTGCATTCACTGCCCCCGGCCAGCGCCCGATGAGCCGGTATGATGAGAGCTAGAGCCGCGACGGCCCCCATCGTCAGTGATCGTTTAACTATCACGTGGTTCATTTTCCTCCTCCTTGCTGGAGTACCCAGCACGATCTGGCGAATCGCCAAATTTTTGGTAACACCATGCGCCACTCATTCAGCAAGGCGTAACAAACGATCGAACAATTTGTTCGGTCGAAATGAACGATTTGAATGAAGTAATGTTTGGCAGCGCTGACGGCGGCGCGGCGCTTAACGCGCGAGCAGGCCCAGGCGCATCCGGCCGTAAAGCTCGGCCGAGGTCTCGAAGTCGAGACTCGCGTGCTGCGCTCCCACATTGACGTTGCGGAAAGCGAGCTGGAGCGGACTCGAGTTGTAAACGGCGTGAGCACCCGAGCCGGCGAAGAGCCGCGACACCGCTCGCCGGCACAACTCGATTGCGTAGGCCGCGTGCCATTTGACCTGCGCGCGATAGCCAATGTCGGTCGCGCCCTCGCCCGCCTCGGCGACCCGTCCCAGGAGGTCAAGGGATTCGTGAATCAGGAGATCGGCGCAGCGGATTTCGGCCGCAGCCTCGGCCAGCCGGAGCTGCGTCGGAACGTACTCGGCTTTGCGCGCGCCGGTCACGATGACGCGGCGCTCCTTGGTGCGCTCGATAAATTTCTCCTGCGCAAATTTCGCCGAACCGAGCGTGGCCGTCGCGACCGAGAGCGAGAGCATCGAATCGGCGGAAACCCGATAGAGGTTGGTGGCGTGGTTGAGCGTGTGCGGCGAATCACCTTTCAGCATCGCGCGTGAATCGACTGCATGGCCCTCCGGCACAAAAAGATCGGTAGCGACGACGTCCTTGCTGCCCGTCCCTTCGAGTCCGAGAACATACCAGGTGTCGTCGATCGCGATCTCGCCGGTGGGAACGACCACGTGCACCAGTGGACCGCCCTTCTCCGCGTCGGCGCATCCGAGCATCACCCAGTTCGAGTTATCGACGCCGCTGCAGAATTGCCAACGACCATTGACGCGATAACCACCCGCCACCTTGGCCGCCGTGCCCTGCCATGAGAGCGTGCCGGCCACCAGGCTGTCGCGGCCGCCGCCGAAAACATCATCCTGCGCGCGCTCGGGAAACGTGCCGAGACAAAAATGATGCGCCGCCATCACCATCAGAACCCAGCCGCTCGCGGGACAGGCTTCGGAGACGGCAGTCACCGCGTCACCCAGGATGCGCAAAGGCAATTCGTAACCGCCGACACGCGCAGGTTGCGGGATGCGGAAGAGTCCCGCACCAACCATCGCGTCGCGACTGGCCGGCACGACCCGCCGCGCCTCAATGCAGGCCTGCACGTTCGCGGCGAGGATCGGCGCAATGCCGGCGACGCGACTCTGGATCTCTTCGGCGGTGACTGTCATATGAGCATCGCTTTTGCGGCTGCCTCTTGGTTCCGAGTGCACACCTAATTTCCGCGCAGCGAGTATTCCTTCATCTTCTTTTGCAAGGTGACGCGCGAGACGCCGAGCGCGATCGCGGCGTGAGAAACGTTCCCTCGATGCCGCGCCAGGACCCCGGCGATAAAGCGTGTTTCAAACTCGGCGCGGGCTTTAGCCAGCGAACCTTCCACGCCCAGCTCCTCGGATTGCGCCGCGGTGGAATCGGAAATGCCGGTATCCGCCGAGCTTTCAGGAAAGCCGTTGCGCGCCGGAGCGGCCGCGCCCAACCTCCGCGAAAAACGCTGTGGACCGATCAATTCACCTTCGGCGGCGAGCGCGACCGCTTGATCGATTTCATTCTGCAGTTGCCGGACGTTGCCGGGCCAATCTGCACTCTCGAGCAAGGCTTGCGCTTGCGGGCTGAATCCTGCCACGCGCTTGCCCAGCCCGCGACACGCCATGTCGAGGAAGCGCGCCGCCATCAGCGGGATGTCCTCGCGACGGTCGCGCAGTGGCGGCAGGCGGATCGTGAAGGTGTTGAGCCGGTAAAACAGATCCTCACGAAACGCCCGCGCCGCGAGTCCGGCTTCGAGGTCGCGATTGGTCGCCGAGATCACCCGCACATCGACCTTGTAGGAGCGCGCGTCGCCCACCGGCTTGATCTCGCCCTCCTGCAGCACGCGCAGCAATTTCGCCTGCATCTGTATCGGCATCTCGCCGATCTCGTCGAGAAAGAGCGTCCCACCCGAAGCCGCCCGGAACAGCCCCACCTGATCGCTCAACGCCCCGCTGAAGGCGCCGCGCCGATGGCCGAAGAGTTCGCTCTCGAGTAGCCCCTCCGGCACCGCGGCGCAGTTGATCGAGACAAAGGGCTGCTCGGCGCGCGCTCCGATCCGATGGATCGCGCGCGCGACCAGCTCCTTGCCGGTGCCGGTTTCGCCCAGGATAAGCACGCTTTTGATCGAGGCTGCAGCGGCTTCCGTCAGCCGGAATACTTCGCTCATCGCGGGGCTCACCGCGATGATCTCGGCAAAGCGATCGTTGCGCGCCAACTCCTGCCGCAGTGCGCCGTTTTGCGCGCGCAGGAGCGCCGCCACTTGTTTGATTTCGGCGAAGCGTCCGGCGTTCTCCAGCGCCACCGCGATACTGCCGGCCAGCAACTCGAGTTGGGTCTTCTCGGCCTCACTGAATGGCTGAGCACCGGCCCGTCGAACCGCCTCGATCACGCCGAGCGGCGCCGATTCGCTGAGCAGCGGCGCCGCCAGTAATGATCCGGTGGCCGTGCCGGTCCGGTCGTCGGCGGTTGAGGAGAAGCGCGGGTCGCGACGCACGTCGGTGATCAGCTCGGAGCGGCCACTTTGCAAGACCGCACCCGCGATGCCGCGGTCGGCCGGCAGGCGCACCTCTGCGAGCCGTCGCCCGGCTTCGGCGTCGCCCTCGGCGACATAGGGAAAATAGAGTTCCCGCTTTTCGCGGTCGAGCAGCAGAATCGAGACGCCGTCCGCGCCCAAAATCTCGCGGCTGCGCTCTAACGCGAACGGAATCAGTTCGTCCGCATCGAGGCGTCGCGCAAATGCCGTCGCCAGATCATGAATCTGCGAAGTTCGATTGCTCACCTGCGATTCACTCATCGAGCTGCCCGGAGCACAAAATAGCACGGCGCGCTAAGGACGGTAATGCGAGGGGATCAGCCTGGTGTTCGCTTCCGGGTGGAAAAATCGGGCCCAATCAGCGCGTCGGGCTCAAGGGATTATCCATTGCTTCCAATAGGGGTTTCCTAATACTTTACGTAAACCGGAAAATCCGCGATTTCGCCACTGGCTGACTACGGCAAAGCTGGAATGTCGCGAAGAGGCCCGGGCGATCAAACACGGAGCACAAGGTGAGCTTAGGCCCCTCCGACTCGCAACTAACCGCCAACGCCACGCTCAACGCCTGGATCAGTGAAGCTGCGCGGCTGACCCGGCCCGATCGGATCGTCTGCTGCGACGGCTCCGACGACGAGCGCGAGCGCCTGACGCAGGCCGCAGTCGCCGCCGGGGTGTTGCTCCCGTTGAACCAGTCGCAGCGCCCGGGCTGTTACCTCCATCGTTCCAATCCGAATGACGTTGCGCGCACCGAGGATGTTACCTTCGTCTGCTCACCGACGCGCGAGGACGCCGGCGCCACGAACAATTGGATGGCCCCGGCCGACGCCTATCGCAAGCTCGGCGCGCTGCTGAAGGACTCGATGCGCGGGCGCACGATGTACGTCATCCCCTACGTCATGGGTCCGCTCGGTTCGCCCTTCGCCAAGGTCGGCGTCGAAATCACCGATAGCATCTATGTCGCCCTGAGCATGCGCATCATGACCCGCATGGGCCGCGCGGCGCTGACGATGCTCGGCGATTCCGCGGACTTCAACCGCGGCCTGCACTGCACCCTCGATCTCGATCCGGCGAAGCGCTTCATTTGCCATTTTCCGCAGGACAACACCATCTGGTCGGTCGGCAGCGGCTATGGCGGCAACGCGCTGCTCAGCAAAAAATGCTTCGCCTTGCGAATCGCGAGTTGTCTCGGCCGCCGCGAAGGCTGGATGGCCGAGCATATGTTAATCGTCGGCCTGCGCAGTCCGGCCGGTGTAACCCGCTATATCGCCGCCGCCTTTCCCAGCGCCTGCGGCAAGACCAACCTCGCGATGCTCCTGCCGCCCGCCGCTCTTGGCGACTGGAAAGTCTTCACGGTCGGCGACGACATCGCCTGGCTGCGCGTCGGCGCGGACGGCGGACTATGGGCAATCAATCCCGAGAACGGCTACTTCGGCGTTGCGCCCGGCACCAGCGCAAAGTCCAATCCCAACGCGCTCGCCACGTTGCATCGCGATTCGCTCTTCACCAACGTCGCGATGACGCCCGATGGCGACGTCTGGTGGGAAGGCATGGACGTCGCCGCGCCCGATCATCTGATCGACTGGCGCGGCCGCGCGTGGCGCAAGGATTCCGGCGAACGGGCCGCCCATCCCAATAGCCGCTTTACCGCCCCGATGACCAACAATCCCGTGCTCTCGCCGCACGCTGAAGATCCTCAGGGCGTACCGATTTCCGCGATCATCTTCGGCGGTCGGCGCGCCACCACGATGCCGCTCGTCCTCGAAGCGACAGACTGGACGCATGGCGTTTTCATGGGCGCGATTATGGGTTCCGAAACCACCGCGGCCGCCGCCGGCCAGGTCGGCGTCGTGCGGCGCGATCCGATGGCGATGCTGCCCTTCTGCGGTTACAACATCGGCGATTATCTCGGCCACTGGCTGGCGATGCGCGATAAGATCACGCAGCCGCCGCGTCTCTTCATGGTCAACTGGTTCCGCAAGGACGGCAGCGGTCATTTCCTCTGGCCCGGCTATGGCGAGAATCTGCGCGTGCTCAAGTGGATGCTCGATCGGATAGACGGGTGCGCCGAGGGTCGTCGCACGCCGGTCGGAATCGTGCCGGCGCGCGCTGATCTCGATCTGACCGGCCTCGAGATCAACCCCCGCCAATTGGAACAGGCTCTGACGGTCGATGCCGAAGAATGGCGCCGCGAAATGGAATCGGCCGGCCGCTTCCTGAACGAAATCGGCCCGACCTTGCCGGCGACTCTGCTCGACCAGCATCGCGAGATCACGGCCCGCCTCCGCGACTGACAGCACCGAACCGCCACAGACAAATCGCGCAAAAATTGCGGTGGGTAGCGTCTCGCACGATTCACTGCGCGGCTGGCGGATTGTCGCGAGCAGCTTCCTCGCGACGTTCACGGTCTTCGGCATCGTTTATAGCTTCGGCGCTTTCTTTCGGCCGATGGCCACTGAATTCGGCGCCAGCCGCGAAACCACCTCCGCGATATTTGCGATAACCGCCTTCATCTACTTCATGCTGGGGCCGCTTACGGGCCATCTCTCTGATCGCCTCGGCCCGCGGCCGATTGTCGCTTTCGGTGCGCTCGCGATGGCTGCGGGACTGATCGCCACCACCTTCATCGCGCGTCTACAAATGGCCTATCTTACCTATGGTCTGGGCGTAGGCGCCGGCGTGGCCTGCTGCTACGTGCCGCTGGTCTCTGGGGTCAGCGGATGGTTCACGCGGCGGCGCAACACTGCTCTGGGGATTGCGGTCTCGGGCATCGGCGCGGGTACGTTGGCGATTCCGCCCTTGAGCGCGGAATTGATCGGACGTTGGGGCTGGCGCGACGCCGACCTCGGACTCGGAGTGGCTGCGGCGGTGCTGCTGATGATCTGCGCCGCGCTCGCCGAGCGCCCGCCGCATCAGCCCGCAATCGCATCGTTCCACATCGGCCCGCAATTGCGCACGCCGAATTTCGTGATGCTCTATCTGGCCGGGATGCTCTGGACGATCGCCACCGCCGTGCCCTTTGTTTTTCTGACGCCGTATGCCGAGGGCCATGGCATCGGCAGGGTCAGCGCCGCCGCGTTAGTCAGCTTGATCGGTCTCGCGAGCACGGTCGGACGTCTGGGCCTCGGCACGCTCGGCGACCGCATCGGCCTCATCCACCTTTACCGGCTCTGTATCCTGTCCCTGGGCTTGAGCTTCTCGATCTGGTTCGTCGCCGATTCATATCTGATGCTCGCAATCTTTGCCCTGGTGATGGGCGCGAGCTATGGCGGCGCAGTCACGCTGACCCCGGCCGTGATGGCCGAGCTGTTCGGCACGCGCGGCCTTGGTGTGATGCTCGGCACGCTCTATACCAGCAGCGCGATCGGCACGCTGCTGGGTCCGCCGCTCTGCGGGGCGATCGTTGATCGCACCGGCAGCTACTCGACGGCCATCGCGCTCACCGGCGGGGTCACTATCGTTGGCTGCCTGTTACTCACGCGGCTGCGTCCGGCTTCTTCCTACGCCTGATCGTCGGCGCGGCCCGTGACTCAGGCGCCGGGCTTGCGCAGAAAGGCCGGGATGTCCAGCTTGTCGTCGCTCTCCAGCAGCTCGGTCTGACCGACCTTCGTCGGCCCGCCGCGATTCTCGTCCGCGCGCCGCTTGAAGGTCGGGATATCGAGCACGCTGTCGTCCACGAGCAATCCCAACTTGCGCACCGGCTTGCCGTTGAATGGCTGATTCTGCGCCGGCGGCGGTGGCGGCATCAACGGCGGCTGCGGCTGCACCGGATCGATCGGCCGCGTCGGCGCGGCCATTATCGGCGTCGTTACCGCCGTGCCCGAAGACGAGTAACGCGCGGCGTGACGTTCGAGTTGGCGCTCGCCGAAGCCGGTCGCGATCACCGTGACATGCAGCTCGTTCGAGAGCTTCTCATCGATCACCGCGCCGAAGATGATATTGGCGTCCTCATGCGCTTCTTCTTGGATCAGGCTGGCCGCCTCATTGACCTCGTAGAGCGACATGTCGGAACCGCCCGTGACGTTGATCAGCAGGCCGCGCGCCCCTTTGATCGAAACATCTTCGAGCAGCGGACTCGAAATCGCGCGCTGCGCCGCCTCGACCGCGCGGTTCTCGCCCGAGGCCCGCGCCGCGCCCATCATCGCCATGCCCATCTCGGCCATGATCGAGCGGACGTCGGCGAAATCGAGATTGATTAGCCCGTGGACCGTCACCAGTTCCGAGATCCCGCGCACGGCCTGCAGCAGCACGTCGTCGGCCTTCTCGAAGGCTTCCTTCAGCGAGGTGGTGCGGCTCGCGATCGAGAGCAGCCGCTGATTCGGAATCGTGATCAGCGTATCCACGGCATTCTTGAGCTCGCGCAGACCGTCGTCGGCCTGCCCCATCCGCTTGCGCCCCTCGAACTGGAAGGGCTTGGTCACCACGCCGACCGTCAACGCGCCGCTTTCGCGCGCCAGCCGCGCAATTACCGGCGCCGAGCCCGTGCCGGTGCCGCCACCCATCCCGGCGGTCACGAAGACCATCTCCGCGTCGCCCAGCACCGCGCGCAGGTTGTCCTCGTCCTCGAGCGCAGCCTTGCGCCCGATTTCGGGATTGCCGCCGGTCCCGCGCCCCTTCGTCAGGAGCTGGCCGATCTGCATCCGCAGCGGCGCGGTATTGACGGCCAGCGCCTGCGAATCCGTATTCACTGAGACAAAATCCACGTTGCGCAGACCTGCGGCGATCATGTGATTCACCGCGTTGCCGCCGCATCCGCCCGCACCGATAACTTTGATCCGCGCACCGACGTCGGCGCTTTCAACTAACTCGATCATCACTGCCTCTCCTCCGCCCCCTCCTCCGAATTGGTTCTGCCCGGCCGGCGATCTTGCGATAGCGCGGCTAAAAAAAATCCCTCATCCAATCGCCCATGCGGCTGCGGATACGCCCCCAGCGTCCGTGCCGCATGGCGCCATTGCCATTGACGCGGCCATTCGCGCGCCCGTTCGCCGCCTGCATCAGCAGTCCCGCCGCCGTCGTGTACATCGGCTTCATCAACTGCTCCGGGATGCCCTTCAAATTGATCGGCAAGCCGCGCCGCACCGGCATCCCGAAGACCCGCTCGGCGAGCTCCTGCGTCCCCTCGAGCAGCGCCGTCCCGCCCACCAGCACTACGCCTGAGCCCAGGCTGTCGCAGGCGCCCGAGCGGATCAGCTCACGCTGCGCCATCGCCAGGATCTCCTCCATGCGCGGCTCGATAATCTCTCCTAGCAGGCGCCGCGCGATCATCTGCGGATCACGCCCGCCGACGCCCGGGACCTGCACCAGCTCATCGCGGCCGACCACCTGGTTGGTCGCTGCGCCATGATTGATTTTGAGCCGCTCGGCCTCCAGCATCGGCGTGCGCAGGCCCGCGGCGATATCGCTGGTCAGATGATTTCCGCCAATCGGCAGCACCGCCGTATGCATCACCGCGCTGTTGTGAAAAACCACGACCCCGGTCGTGCCGCCGCCGATATCGATCAGCGCCACACCCAGTTCGCGCTCCTCGGGAAACAGCGCCGCGTCGGCCGACGCCAGCGGCTCGAACATCAGCTCCAGCGGCGTGATCGAGGCCCGCTCGCAACACTTGATCAGATTCTGGCCGTAGCTCTGCGCCGCGGTGACCAGATGAATCCGCGCCTCGAGCCGCACCCCGGCCATGCCCAGCGGATCGCGCACGCCCTCCTGGTCATCCACCGCGTATTGCTGCGGCAGCAGATGCAGCACTTCGCGATCGAGCGGTATCGCCACCGCGCGCGCCGCATCGATCACCCGTTCGCGGTCGCGCACGCTGACCTCGCCGCCGCGCACGGCGACGATCCCGTGGCTGTTGAAGCCGCGAATATGCGCGCCCGCCACGCCGACCACCGCGCCGCCGATCTTCACCCCGGCGGCGCGCGCCGCCTCCTCGGTGGCCGCACGGATCGCATCGACGGTCGCCTCGATATTGACCACGACCCCTTTGCGCAAGCCGGTGCAGGGCGCGACGCCGTAACCCAGCACCGCGAGCGCGCCGTCGGCCGCGGCCTCGCCGATCAGCGCGCAGACCTTGCTCGTGCCGACGTCAACTCCGCTGAGTGTATTTCTCATCGGTTCGCCGCGGCCTCCGCCAAGGGTTTGGTCGAGCCGCGCCGCAGCCTAGTAAAGGTTAATCGCCCGCGCGCGGAGTTTGCAGGCGGGACCGGCGCTATCACGCCGGCGCGCACGCGCACCACCGCCTGATCCGCAACCGTCAGATCGAGCGCGGCAATCAGATCGCGACGGCTGCGCCACAGCGCGAGAATTTGCGCCGCCCGTTCGAGCTCGACTCCGCTATTCCCCAGATCGATCGCGACCGGAATCGCCGGCCGCTCGAGATAGAGCGTAGCTTCCGTGCCGACCCCAACGCGCAGCTCGGAAACCGTCAGCCCCAGCGCCGCCTCCGCCTCCACCATCACGCGGGCGTACTCGAGCAATTGCGGCGCAGCCGCGTTGGCCCCCGGCCCGCTGATAATCGCCAGGTCGTTCTCCGTCGTCGGCGAGACCGGTCCGCGTAAGCCGCCGGCCGCGTCCAACGCGTAAAAGCCGTCGCCGCGCTCGATTAGCGCGATTGCGTCCTGCTCACCGCGCAGCGCCGCCGCCGCGCCGGTTACTTCCGGCCGGTTTGCCGACAATCGCGGCATCGCTCGCAGCAGCGCCTCGACCCGCTGCGCCAGCGAACGGCCGCTCCGGCTCAGACCAGCGAAAACGCCGAGCGCAAAAAATGCGCAGAGCGCGATTCCTGCCAACCGCCAGCTCCAGTCCGCCACTGGTTTAGTTCTTTTCCGCTTCCCCGCCGCCACCGCCGCCGTCTCCCCGCACCCCTACCTCACCATTCGCCCACCAGCCTGACTTCCGGCTCCAGCGTCACCCCGGCGCTCGCTTGCACCCGCTCACGCGCGAGTTCGATCAGCGCCCGCACTTCGCCTGCACTCGCCCCACCCAGATTTACGATAAAGTTCGCGTGTTGATCGGAGAAAGCCGCGCGGCCCATGCGCTCGCCCTTAAGACCTGCAGCTTCGAGCAGGCGCCCGGCGAACCTGCCCGGCGGATTTTTGAAGATCGATCCCGCGTTGGGCGCGTTGCGCGGCTGACGGCTGACACGCTTTGCATGGATCTCGCTGACCCGCGCGCGCAAGCTCGACGGCTCACCGGCGGCCAGCCGAAAATCCACTGCCGCGATCACAAATCGCGCCGGTAGAGCGGTGCGCCGATAGGCGAAGCCCACTTCGTCCGGGCTTAAACTCCGCGACTCCCCACTCGCCTCGACCCCATGCACTGCGACGACCACGCGCGCCATCTCGCCACCGAACGCCCCGGCGTTCATCACCAGGCCGCCTCCGACTGAACCGGGGATGCCCTCGCCGAATTCGAGGCCGGCCAGTCCGTGCTGGACGGTTAGCTCCGCCAGGTCGGCGAATTGCGCCGCCGCGCCGGCGCGAACCTCAAGGCCGTTGAATTCAATCCGCGAAAAGCCGCGGCCGAGTTTCAGCACCAGACCGCGAATTCCGCGATCGCTGACCAGCAAGTTGGTGCCGGAACCCAAACAGAAACAGGGCACGGAATGCCGATCAGCGAGGGCCATCGCCGCCGCCAACTCGGCCGCGTCCTCGACCAGGAGAAAGCGGTCGGCCGGCCCGCCAATCTGAAAAGAGGTCAACTCGGCCAACCGATAGTTGGCGCGCAGCCGCGCCCCGAAGCGTTCGCTTAGCTCGCGCTCAAGCCCGCTCATCGGGTTTCTCCGTTTCGCCGAGCATTGACAGGACGCGCTCGCCCAGACGGTAAATGTCGCCCGCCCCGAGCGTCACAATCAGATCGCTCGGGGCCGACTCGGCGACGACCTTGAGCGCGCCATCGGCCTCGTCGCCGAGGTAGCGCACATCCAGATGGCCACGCGCGCGAATCGCCTCGCACAAGCGCCGCCCCGAAATCTCCGCCAGCGGCTCTTCGCCCGCGCCGTAAACCTCGTCCACGTAGAGCACGTCAGCGTCATCGAAGGCCTTCACGAAGTCGTCGAACAGATCGCGCAGCCGGCTATAGCGATGAGGTTGAAAAACCACGACCGCCCGCCGCTTGAAAGCGGCCCGCGCCGCCGCCAGCGTCGCCCGCACTTCAGCCGGATGATGCGCATAATCGTCGAGCACAATCCGCCCGGCCGCCTCACCCTTGATTTCGAAGCGCCGCGCGATCCCGCCAAATTTTCCCAGCGCCGCCGCCGCCACCGCGAACTCGACACCCAGCTCGTGCGCGACCGCGATCGCGGCCAGCGCATTCATCGCCACGTGATGGCCGGGGGACGGAATCGTCACCGCGCCCAGCGCCACACCCTTGCGCACCACCGTGAAACTGGTCGAAAGGCCGTCGATCCGGATTTGCTCGGCGCGCAGATCGGCGTCCGCCGCCACGCCATACGTCACCAGCGGTTTGCGCACCGCGTCGAGCAGCCCGCGCACGTTGACGCTGTCGAGCCCCAGCACCACCGCGCCGTGAAACGGCACCCGATTGATAAAGTTGAGATAGGCTTCGCGCACGCGCTCCATCGTGCCGTAATGGTCCATGTGCTCGGGATCGATATTCGTCACCACCGACACCGTCGGCGCGAGCAACAGAAACGAGGCGTCACTCTCATCGGCCTCGGCCACCATGAACTCGCCGCGGCCGAGGCGCACGTTGGCTTCCTGCGCGCGCAGTTTGCCGCCGACCGCAACGGTCGGATCCAGTCCGGCTTCTTCAAGGATCAACCCAATCAGTGAAGTCGTCGTGGTCTTGCCGTGAGTCCCCGCCACCGCGATTCCGACGCGCGCCATCCGCAGCAGCTCGCCGAGCATCTCGGCGCGCGGAATCACTGGAATCTTTTTTGCCCGCGCCGCCGCCACTTCCGGATTCGAAAACTTCACTGCCGACGAGATAACCACGGCGTCCAGCTCCTCGCCGAGATGGCTCGGATGATGTCCGTACGCGATCGCGATCCCCAGCGCGCTCAGCCGCGTCGTCACCGCGGTTTGCTTGACGTCGCAGCCGCTGACGCCGAAGCCCAGGCGCTGGCACAACTCGGCGATGCCGCTCATGCCCGCGCCGCCGATCCCGACGAAATGCAGCCGGCGCTTGCGCTCGAGCAATCTGCTGCTGCCGCTCATCACGCGGACCTTCCAGCCTGCGCCGCTTTGACGCAAATCTGTGCGATCGCCTGCGCCGCACGCGGCATCGCCGCGGCCGCCGCGCGCTGGCCCATCGCCGCCAGCGCGGCGCGGTCCGCCGTCAGTTCGAGTAACACTTTGGCCAGATTTTCGCCTAATTGTTCATCGTCGCGCACGATCCGCGCCGCGCCCAGGCGCTCGAGCACTCGCGCATTCAACTCCTGCTGGCGGTCGCGATGGAACGGATACGGCACAAACACCGCGGGCCGGCCCGCCAGCGCCATCTCAGAGACCGTCATTGCCCCAGAGCGCGCGATCACAAGATCCGCTGACGCCAGCGCCGCGGCCATATCGTCGATAAATGGCGTCACCTGAGCCGACCATCCGAGCCTGCCATAGCCCTCCGCTATCGCCTTCGCATCCATTTCGCCGGTTTGATGGATAAGATCAAACTTTATAACACCTTTTGCCGAAATTTGGAAGGCTTTCAGGACGCCAATGTTGAGCCGATGCGCCCCGCTCGATCCGCCTAAAACAAGGATTTGAAGTGGGCCCGAGTGTCCGAGGTGAGCCTCCGGGCGCGATTCAAAGCGTACCGGATTGCCGGTAACCGCGACTTTTCCGGGCGCGAAATCCGCCGTCGACTCGGCAAACCCGACACAAATCTTCTTGGCGAACCGCCACAGGAGCCGGTTCGCAAGCCCCGGCCGGGTGTTCTGCTCAAGCAGCACCAGCGGCGTGCGGGTTAAAATCGCCGCGACGGCGACCGGCGCCGAGGCGTAGCCCCCGGCCCCCACTACCAGGTCGGCCCCCGCGCGGCGGATCAATCGCCACGCGTGGCCGACCGCCGCCGCAAACTCGCCGAGCGCGCGCATTCGCGTCAGCTGGCCCTTGCCGGTCCACCCGCGCACCTGCAGCAGCTCGTGCGGCAGACCGTGGCGCGGCAGCCAGCGCGCCTCCAGCCCGTTGCTCGCGCCGACATAGAGAATCTCATTCGCCGGAGACTGGCGCTTGAGTTCCTCGCCGACCGCGACGGCGGGAAAGAGATGACCACCGGTGCCACCGCCTGCGATAATCACTTTCATCGCACCGCCGGCCGCCGCGACAGGGCCAGCAGCGCGCCCAGCGCCGCCAGCGTCATCACGGTCGAAGTTCCGCCATAGCTCAGAAACGGCAGCGGCAGCCCCTTGGTCGGCACCAAGCCGATCACCACCGCCATATTGATCAGCGCCTGCAGCGTCAGCAGCACCGTCAGCCCGATCGTCAGCAGGCTCGCGAAACCATCTGGCTCGTCATGCGCGATACGCATCCCGCGAATCAGGATCATCGTGAAAAGCGCCAGGACGGCCGCGGCGCCGATCAGACCGAGGTCTTCCGTCACCACGGCAAAGACGAAATCCGTATGCGCCGCGGGCAGGTAAAACATCTTTTGCCGTCCGCCGCCCAGACCCTGGCCCCAGATACCGCCTGCGCCCAGCGCCATAAACGACTGCATGAGCTGAAAGCCGGCGTCTTGCGCCGTCCGCCACGGATCCATGAATCCGGCCAATCGCCTTAATCTGTACGGTTTTACTACTACGAGTATAGCCAATACGGCCAGCGCGCCGCCGCCCGCCAGCGCCAGATGCTTGAGGCGCGCGCCCGCCGCAAACAGCATCGCAAACAGGATCAGCGCGATCATCACCGTTGCGCCGAAGTCCGGCTGCCGCAGCGTCATCAGCGCGAGCGGCGTCACGATCGCGAAGGCCGGCAGAGCGCCTTCAGCGAAGGTCGTCATCCGTTCTTGCCGCCGCTCGAGCAGCGCCGCCAGGAAAAACACCAGAGCGAATTTGACCAGCTCCGACGGTTCCGCGAGCACCGGTCCCAGCCGCACCCAGCGCCGTGCGCCGCCGCGAACTACGCCCAGCCCCGGGATCCAGATCATGATCAACAGCGCGATCGCGATCAGCCCAAGCGGCATCACCAGACGCCGCAGTCCAACGAGCGAAAGCTGCGAGAGCACCAGCCCGATCGCCAGCCCCGCCGCGATATGCACCAGATGCAGCCTGAAGTAATGGAAGCCGTCTCCGGTCTTCGCCTCACCGAGAAAATAAGTCGTGTCGAGCGCCATCAACAGGCCGAGCACCAGCAGCGCTCCCGCCGGGACCGCGAGCCACGGATCGGGGCAGCGCGGCGTCAGCCGCTCAAAGCGCCCGAACCAGCTCCTGATATATCCGTCCACGTTCCGCATAATCCTTGAATTGATCGAAACTCGAGCAGGCCGGCGACAACAACACCGTGTCCCCCGCGACGGCCTCCCGCACCGCGATCGCTACCGCCTCAGCCAATGTCTCGACGGCTGTGATCGCCGTCGCACCGCTGAGCGCTTCCCGCATTTTCTCTCGCGCCGCGCCAATCAGGATGACGAGTCTGACCTTGTCCTTGAGCGCCGCGCGGAGCGGCGCATAGCTGCCGCCTTTGTCGACGCCGCCCGCGATCAGCACGACCGGCCCGGCGACGGCATTGAGCGCCTCGATCACCGCGCCGACATTGGTGCCTTTGGAATCGTCAACGTAGCGGACGCCCGCGCGCTCGCGCACGAATTCGTGGCGATGCGGCAGTCCCTTGAAGTCCGCCAGCGCCGCTTCGATCACGGCCGACGGAATTTCCATCGCGAGCGCGGCTGCGCTCGCCGCCATCGCATTGAGACGATTGTGCGGCCCCGGCAGGCGAAAGTCTTTCAGACTGATCGCCCCGCGCCGCACCCGGCCATCTAATTCGATGTCGAATTTGATCTGGTCCGCGTCGCACCAGACCGCCGCTCCCGCCGCCGGCCGTTCGTGGCCAAAGCTCAGCACCCGCGCCTGCAAACCCTTTGCGAGCGCCCACACGTGCGGATCGTCGCGATTCAGGATCGCCCAATCGCCTGCGTTCTGATTCGCGAAAATTCGCGCCTTGGCGGCGCCGTATTCGCCAAGACTGCGATAGCGATCTAGATGATCGGCGGAGAGATTCAGATGCGCCGCAACGTGCGGCTTGAACTGCGCGATCGTCTCGAGCTGATAGCTCGAAACCTCGGCGACCACCACCGCAAAGTCGCCCTCCATCGCAGCCACGAGCGGCGTGCCGAGATTGCCGCCGACAAAAGTCTTGAGTCCGGCGCGCGTGAAAATTTCCCCGATCAGCGTCGTCACCGTGCTCTTGCCGTTGGTCCCGGTCACCGCGACAATCGGCGCCGTGACGAAGCGCGCGGCTAGCTCGAGCTCGCCGATCACCGCGATCCGCGCCGCCGCCGCCGCACGCATCAGCGTCGACCCCGGCGCCACGCCGGGGCTCGCCACGACGAGCTCGACGCCGTCGAGCCACGACGCCGTCTCCGCCCCCAGTCGCAGGTCGCCCGCAGGCAACTGCGCGGACGGGAAATCCTCGCGCTGATCGGTCATGATCAGCCGCGCGCCGCGCGCCGCGAGAAATTGCGCCGCCGCGCTCCCGCTGACACCCAGCCCGATCACCATCACCCGTTTATCCTTCAGCTCCACTGTGCTGCAAAATAACTATCGGAGTTTCAGCGTACTCAGCGCGACCAGCGCGCAGACGATCGAGATGATCCAGAAGCGCACGACCACCACCGTCTCGGGCCAGCCCGCCAGCTCGAAATGATGGTGAATCGGCGCCATCCGGAAAATCCGCTGATGGGTGAGCTTGTAGTAGTAGCGTTGCATAATCACTGAGACCGCTTCGAGCACGAAGATGCCGCCTGCGATCGGCAGCAGCATCTCCTGCTTCGCCAGCAGCGCCACCGTGCCCAGCGCCCCGCCGAGCGCGAGCGCACCGACATCGCCCATCATCATCGAGGCCGGATAGGCGTTGTACCAGAGGAAGCCCATCGACGCCGCGATCAGCGCCGCGCAGAAGATCGCGATCTCGCCGGCGCCCTCCACGTGCGGCACGTCGAGATAGCGCGCGAACTTCAGATTGCCCGCGACATAAGTGAAGACCCAGTAGCAGAAGCTGGTCGTCATCACCGGACCGATCGCGAGACCGTCGAGCCCGTCGGTCAGGTTGACCGCGTTCGAGCAACCGACGATCACGACCGCGGCCAGCGGCACGTAAACCCAGATCGGCAAAAACGGATGGAGCCGTTTGAGAAATGGAAAGTTGAGCGTGCGGTTGAAGGCCATCAGGCCGAAGAGCACGGCGGCGGCAACGAGCGCGCAGCCGAACTGCGCGACCAGTTTCTGCGGACCGCTTAGTCCGCGGCCGCGTCCGCGCTTGAGCTTGAGATAGTCATCGGCAAAGCCGATCGCGCCGAAGCTCACCGTCACAAACAACGCGATCCAGACGTAGGCGTCGCGCGGATCGGCCAGCAACAGCGTCGCCGCCAGGCATGAAGCAACGATCAGCAGGCCGCCCATCGTTGGCGTCCCGGCCTTTTTCCGATGGCCCTGCGGAACTTCCTCGCGAATCGTCTGGCCAATCCCGGCCGAACGAAAGCGCCGAATCAGCAGCGGTCCCAGCGCCAATGACAGGGCGAGCGCGGTCAACCCCGCAAGCACCGAGCGAAACGTCTCGTAACGCAAAACGTTGAACGCCGGAAAGCGCACGTGCAGCGGATACAACCACAGGTATAGCATCGTGCGGCTCTGCCTTTGGCCCGGCGCTCACGGCCTTGCGGCGATCAACTCGCGCACCACGGCGCGATCGTCGAAGTCTAAGCGCTTGTCGCCGACGAGCTGGTAATCTTCGTGGCCCTTGCCCGCGATCACCACGGTGTCCCTCGGCCTCGCGAGGCGGAGCGCGATCGCAATCGCTTCCCGCCGCTCGGGTTCGAAAATGTAACCGGCGCCGTTGCGCGCCGCGGCCTCATCGATCCGTTTCAGCGCCGTCGCCGCGAGGCCGGTCTCGATCTCTGCCATGATCCGGCCCGGCGCTTCGCTGCGCGGATTATCGGAGGTCAGAATCACGAGGTCGGCCAGGCGGCCGGCAATCGCGCCCATGAGCGGACGCTTGCCACGATCGCGATCGCCGCCGCAGCCGAAGACGCAAACCAGCCGCCGCGGCCCGAGCGCGCGCAGGGTTGCCAGCACCGCCGCCAACGCGTCCGGCTTGTGCGCATAATCGACCAGCACCTTGACCCCGGGCGGCCCGCCGACCGCCTCCAGCCTGCCGGGGGCCCCCGGGCATCGCCGCACCCCCTCCGCCACCGCCGCCACCTCGATACCCAGGGCCACCGACACGGCGGAGGCCCCGAGAATGTTGCGCAGATTGATCTCACCCAGCATCGGCGAAGCGATTACAAAGCGCCGTCCACAGGCCTCGATCGTCGCGTGAATCCCGTCGGCGCCGAACTTCGCGTCGAGCGCACGCACGTCGCGCTCCGCGCCGAGTCCGAAACTCAGTTTCGCCGTCGGCGTCGCGTCGATCACCGCCGCGCCGCAGGGGTCGTCGCCATTAACCACGGCGATCGGATCGGGATGACGGCTGCGCGGCAGAATTTCGCTGAACAGCCGCAGCTTCGCCGCGAAATAGTTCTCGGCGTTGTGATGATAATCCAGATGGTCGCGCCCGAGATTGGTGAACAGGGCGGCGCGAAAACTCAGTTCCTCGACCCGCCCCTCGGCCAGTCCAATCGAGGAGATCTCAGCCGCAGCCGCGCGCGTTCCCTGGTCTCTCATCGTCGCCAGCGCACTTTCGAAGTCGATCGATTCGGGAGTCGTCAGGCCGCTGTAAAGCTTTTGCGCGCCGATGAAAATGCCGATCGTGCCGAGTATCCCCGCGGAGAGTCCCGCCGCTTCAAAGATCGCTTTGAGCAAATAGGTCGTCGTGGTCTTGCCGCTGGTGCCGGTTACACCTATCAGATCGAGGCTTCGGCTGGGTGCGCCAAAAAAACGCGACGCCGCCACACCCATCAGCTGGCGCGGATGAGCGCATTCAATAATAGTCGCCGCGGAGCGCGCGCCGCCGCCAGCCCAATCCCGCACCACCACTGCGCGCGCTCCGCGGTTCAATGCCTCCTCAGCATAAGCTTGCGCGGCCGCCGGCTCGCGCGTCGTTGCAAAGAATAGCTCGCCGGCCGTAACCCGCCGCGAATCATAGGCCAATCCGCGGATCTCCGGGTCGCGATCGCCCGCCACCCACCGCGATTCCCCACCGGCGATCAACGCTGACAACTTCATCGGCGCCTCCGTGACGCGAGCTCGCTTGCGGCGCGGACGCTGCGCTGCGCACGCAATCGCATAGAAGATGTCTCGGCGGCGTCGGCCAACACCAGTTTCATCGCACTACCGACCGGTAGTCCTGGCGCCGGCGTTTGCGCCGTCACGTATCCTGCGCCCTCGATCTCCGGATTGAGGCTTTCGGCGCGCGCCAGCGCCAGCGCGCCGCGCAGACTTAGACCGAGGAAATTCGGCGTCAGCCCGCTCGCCGCGGCGCGGCCCGCGCGCGCGGTTTGAAATTGATCATCGGAACCGCTCGCAGACGATCGGTCCGGTGCATCTTTACGCGCATCCTCGAACGCACCATCGAGATTGCCCGGCAACGGCAGAATACTCGCCAGCGTCGTGGCGGGCCGCTCCGGCTCAACGTCAAGATGCCCTAGCGCAGCCGTGGCAATCTGGCTGAAGATAGGTGCGGCATAGAGTCCGCCGAAATGACGGTCAGGCACGTCGTAGAGCACCACCAGGATGACCAAGCGCGGATCCTTCGCCGGGACAAAGCCGACAAACGAAGCAACCAGGCGGTTCTGGTAGTATGCGCCGGTCGCAGGATTCACCATCTGCGCCGTGCCAGTCTTGCCGGCGACCGTGAAATTCGCCACCTGCGCGAGCCGGCCGGTGCCGTCGGGCGCGCTGACCACGTTGCGCAGGAGATCATTCATCGTATGCGCCGCGGCCGGCGACACCGCCCGACGCAAAACCTGCGGCGTATGGCGCAAAGTACCCGACGCGTCGGTGATCGACTTCACGACATACGGACGCATCACCACGCCGCCATTGGCGATCGCGGCGTAGGCCACGGCGAGCTGAATCGGGGTCACCCCGATCCCCTGGCCAAAGCCGTGATCGGCGAGATCAACCGGACGCCAATGCGCGGGCGAGCGAATTAAACCTGCGCTCTCACCGGGCAGATCGATTCCGCTCCGGCGGCCGATTCCGAAAGCCTGCAGCCCCGCGTAATAGCGCTCGGCGCCGAGTGTCCGCGCGATCTTCGCGGCGCCGATATTCGACGATACTTCGACAATGCCGGCGAGATCCAGCCAGCCATGGGGACTGTCGTCATGAATCGTCTTGCCGCCGAACTGCCATGCCCCGTTCTCGCAGTAGAACTGCTGCCGCGTGTCGATGGCATGATCGTCAAGCGCAATCGCGCCGAGCAGTCCCTTCACAGTCGAGCCCGGCTCGAAGGCGTCCTCGACCGCGGCGTCGTGGAGCCGCTCACCATCACGCGCGGGATCGGCGCTCGCGCCGGCCAGCGCGAGCACTTCGCCGGTAAAAGGGTCGAGCACGATCGCGGTGCCGTGACGCGCGCCACTGCTGCGCACCTCTGCTCGCAGCGAGTTCTCCGCATCGGCTTGGATAGCAGCGTCGATCGTCAACTCCAGGCGCGCGCCGGGCCGCGCGCTGCTGAGCTCAACCGGCGAATCAAAGATCGGATGGTTATGCGCATCGTGGTAGAAGCGCAGCTTAACGGCCTCGCCGCGCACCACCCGATCGTATTGGAGTTCGAGGCCGGAGAGCCCCTGACCGTCCAGCCCCGCCTGACCAACCACCGCCGCGGCCAGGGAACCCTCCGGATAAGCCCTTACGTTCTCGGGCGCTAAACTGACGCCCGCAAGATGGAGTCCTTCGATTTCATCGGCCTGCGCGCTCTCTAAACGGCGCGACAGCCATACAAACGGCGCCGGACTCTTGAGCCGCGCTTCCAGGGCGTCGGCATCCACTCCAAGCGCCGCGGCCAGGCGCGCGCGCTCTGCGCTCGTGCTCTTTTCCAGCAGCTGGCGCGGCCGTACGTACGCCGAGCGGCAGGGCTGCATCGAGGCCAGCAGTCTGCCGTTGCGATCGACGATATCGCCGCGCACGGCGGCCAGCTCGAGTTCTCCGCTCTGCTCGTTCGTCGCCATCGAGGCCAACCGCGGCCCGTCGATCAAAACCAGCATCATGAGGCGGACGGCGACCACCGCGAGCATCGCCCCGAGTGCCGCCGTCAGGACGCCAATCCGCGCGCGCCGCTGTTTGAACACCGCATTCATGGCATCGTCGTGACGTGACCGGCCGCCGGCGGCCCCAGTCCGTCCTGCGCGGCGATCGCGCGCAGCCGCTCGTGTGACCCGAGTTCCGCTACCTCCAGCCGCAGGCGCCGGTTGCGTTCTTCCAGGTCCCGCTGTTCGTCACGCAGGGCCGAAAGCCGCAGCCCTTCCTGCGTCACTTCGAGCCGCGCCATCAGCGCGGCGAAGCCCGCGACCACCGCCGCGAGTCCCAGAATCGCCGGCCACCAGCGCGACGCCTTGACCGTCAGCGGCGGCCGTCGTTTCAGCCGAGCGTTTTCTCGAGGCATCGTAAGCGTGCGCTCCGCGCGCGCCGATTGCGCGCGATCTCTGCCGCGGCCGGACGCACCGCCCGCCGTGTGATCAGTGCGAAGCCGGCCGCGCCGGCGAGTTCGCGAAAACGCTGCTTGACCGGCCGATCCTCCAGCGAGTGATAGGCCATTACGATCATGCGGCCGCCCGCGGTCAGGCGCGCCGGCCCCGCTGCGAGCAGCGCCGTCAGGTTCGCGCTCTCGTCGTTGACGGCGATGCGCAAGGCCTGAAAAGTTCGCGTCGCCGGATTGATCCCGCCGTGCCGTCGCCCGCCCATCACCCCTTCGATCGCGGCGCGCAGCTCCCCGGTGGTTTCGAGCGGCCGCCGCCGTCGCGCCGCGACGAGCGCCCGCGCAATCCGCCGCGCATGACGCTCCTCGCCGTAAGTCTGGATCAAGCGGGCGATTTCATCCTCGCTCTCTTCGTTCACCAGGTCATAGGCGCGCAGCGGCTGGCGATCGTCCATCCGCATGTCAAGCGGTCCCTCCGCAGCAAAGCTGAAACCACGCGCGGGATCGTTCAGAGCAAAACTGCTCATCCCGAGGTCGGCGACGATCGCGCCGACCGCCGGCGTCCCGACATGATCGAGGATCGCCGACAACTCAGCGAAATTGCCCCGATGGAGACTCGCGCGCGCACCGAAACGCTCGAGGCGGCGCGCCGCAACCTGCAGCGCGCCGCAATCCCGATCGAGGCCTATCAGATGAGCTCCGGTCGCTTCCAAAAGCGCCTCGGCATGGCCGCCCGTCCCCACCGTCGCGTCGACCACGACCAGCGGATTACAAGCGCGCACGAGTCCCACCACCTCCGCCACCATCACCGCCACATGCTCGGGACCCGCCGCGCTCAAAACCTTTGCCTCTTGCAACTGCACCGACTACAAACCCAACTTGCTGAACATCCCCGGGTTACTGATCAACTCTTCTTCCGTCTGTTGCAGCACGCGTCGCAGCGCCGCCCGATCCCACAGCGCGAAATGATCGAGCTGGCCCGTGAACGTCACCTCGCGATCCAACCGCGCAAACTCGCGCAAATCCGGCGGAATTAAAATCCGCCCCTGCTTGTCCAACTCGACCTCATGCGCACCGCCGATATAGAAAATCCGAAAGCGTTGGACGTCGGGATCGAAACGCTCCTTATTCTCGACGCGGTCAATCAGCCGCATCCATTCGCTGTGCGAGTACAAGGCCAGACAGCGCTCGTGCGCGTAAAGATGATTTGTGATATAAGGAAAGTTGTGGTCATCGGACCTAAATACGTCGCGAAACCTGACCGGAAGAGTGATCCGCCCTTTTTCGTCCAAAGCAAGGTCATGTCTTCCACTGAGCACCACTTTTCTCCGCCAGACCCCACTACTTTCCACTTTGTCCAGTAACAGGTCAAGAGAAAGCTCATCCCAAAGGCGGTCACGGAATGTCTATTGCCAGCTTCGTGACGAAATAAAAGCGAAATTACAACATAATACTCTAATCCGACCAATTCTGACCGAGCGTTACGGCTACTGAAGTTTCTCAGAAAGATTATTTCGATAGGTACTGAACAGATTCCGGGAACTTGCCGAGGCGTTGAAGCTGGCCTATTTTAGGCCGACCGATCCGCTTCCTTATCGAGTCGTGCGGCGGGTCCGCATCCGTAAGTAGTCGAGAAGTAGTAGTTCCGATATGTGGATCGTCCGTTTTGGGCTCCGCCGCCCCCTGTCAGTCGCAGTGATGGTGCTGCTGATGACCGTGCTGGGCGGTCTGTCCTTCACGCGAATGAATGTGGACATCTTTCCCGCGATCGATATGCCGGTTGTGATTATGGTCTGGGGCTACCCGGGCCTCTCGGCGATTGACATGGAGCGGCGCGTCGTGATCATCAGCGAGCGCGCCACCGCGAGCGTGGTCAACGATATTGAGCACATGGAGTCGGAGTCGATCGCGGGGGTGGGCCTGATCAAGGTCTATTTCCATCCGGGCAACACGACCGCCTCCGGCATCGCCCAGATGGCGGCGCTGTCGCAATCGCTGCTGCAGATTTTCCCGCCGGGGATGCAGGCGCCGAATATCGTCGATTACAACGCCGCCAATGTGCCGGTGGCTCAGCTTAATGTCTCGAGCGAGACGCTGTCGGAGCAAAAGCTCTTCGATTACGGCCTCAATTTTATTCGCGTGCGGCTCTACAGTATCGCGGGCATCTCGGTGCCGTCGCCCTTTGGCGGGCGCAATCGCGCAATCATGGTGAACCTGCATCCGGCGCAGCTTTACGCCAACGGGCTGTCGGCGCAGGACGTCGGCAATGCGCTGAACGCGACGAACGTGATTATTCCGGCGGGTTCAGTCAAGATCGGTAATCGCGAGTACCGGGTCGAGTTAAATGGCAGCCCGGATAAGGTGGCGAGCTTTGACCAGTTGCCGCTCAAGGTCGTCAACGGCACGCCGGTGCTGCTCGGCGATGTCGCGCCGGTAACCGATTCGCACCTGGTGCAGACCAACGTCGTCCGCATCGACGGCAAGCGCGCCACCTACCTGCCGATCTTCAAGCACGCGGCGGCCTCGACGCTCAGCGTGATCGATAGCGTGCGCAATATGATTCCGCTGATCCTCGAGACCGCGCCCAAGGGGATGAAGCTCAAGCTCGCGTTCGACCAATCGGTGTTTGTGCGCGCGGCGCTGTGGGGAGTCGTCCGCGAGGCGACCCTGGCGGCCGCGCTGGTCGCCCTGATGATCTTGATATTTTTGGGCTCGCCGCGCAGCATGTTTATCGTCGTACTGTCGATCCCGTTGTCGATTTTGACCGCGATCGTCGGGCTCAAGCTCTCGGGACAATCGATCAACATCATGACGCTGGGCGGGCTGGCGCTGGCGGTCGGGATGCTGGTGGACGACGCGACAGTCGAGATCGAGAACATCCATCGCCATCACGCGATGCACAAACCGCTACTGGTGGCGATCCTCGACAGTTCACGCGAAATCGCCTCGCCGGCCTTCATCGGCACGCTGGCGATCTGCATCGTATTTTTTCCGGTGGTGCTGCTCTACGGAGTCGCGCGCTTTCTCTTCACGCCGCTCGCGCTGGCGGTGGTCTACGCGATGCTGACGTCGTATCTGCTGTCGCGCACGCTGGTGCCTTCGATGACGCGCTACCTGATCCCCGAGAATCATGCGGAGCGGGCGGTGAGCGGGCGGTGGTCGCGCTTTGCCGCGAGTTTCGAGCGCGGCTTCGAGCGTTTCGCCGACGGCTATCGCGATCTGCTCGGCATGTTCATCGCGCGGCGGACCTTCTCGCTGGTGTGCGCAGCGATCGTGGTGGGCTTGTCACTGATCCTGTTTTCCACGGTCGGCGAGGATTTCTTCCCGCGCGTCGACGCCGGCATGATGAAGATGCATCTGCGGGCGCCCTCGGGAACCCGCGTCGAGCAGACGGAAGTGGTCGTCGATCAGCTCGAGCGGGCCGTGCGCCGGATCGTGCCGCCGGGCGAACTCGATCAGATCAGCGACAATATCGGGCTGCCCACCTTCGCTTACGTGCTGGCCTTCTATCAGACCGACAGTACCGGGCCGCAGGATGCGGATATTCTGATTTCGCTCAAGCCCAAGCATCATTCGATCTTCGGTTATCAGAATCAGATTCGGCGGATGGTGGAGCGAGATTTCCCAGGCGTCGAGGTTTATTTTCAGGCGCCCGATATCGTGAGCCAGGTTTTGAATTTCGGCCTCTCGGCGCCGATCGACGCGCAGATTTCCGGACAAAACCTCGATCAAAATTATGATTACGGCCGCATGCTGCAGGACGCGATGCAGCTTATTCCGGGCCTGACCGACGTGCGGATCGCGCAGGTGCTCGATTATCCGACGTTGACGGTTAAAGTAGATCGCGCCAAGGCCCTCGAGCTGGGCATTGATCAACGATCGCTGGCGTCGAGCCTGCTGACCTCACTCGCCACCAACGCGATTATCGCGCCCAACTATTTTCTCGATACAAAAAATGGGGTCAATTACAGTGTGCTCGAACAGGTGCCACAACATCTGATCGACTCGGTGCAGGCGCTGGGCGCGACGCCGCTGACGCCCGCCAACCTCGACGGCGCGGCGGTGACGCCGCAGTTGCTGGCGAATGTCGCGACCGTGCGACAGGGCGTCGAACCGGCAATCGTGAATCACTATGACGTGCAGCGGGTGATCGACGTTGATGCCGGCGTCGAGGGGCGCGACCTTGGCGGCGCCTCGACCGCGGTGCAGTCGGCGATTAATCGCCTGGGCCAACTGCCGCCCGGCATGCGGATCATAATTCGCGGGCAGAGCCAGGCGATGCACGAATCCTTCGGCTCACTCGGACTCGGGATCATCGTCGCGATTATCCTGGTTTACGTCTTGATGGTGGCGAATTTCCAATCGTGGCTCGAGCCGTTTGTGATCATGCTGGCCGTGCCCGGCACGATCGCCGGCGTGCTCTGGATGCTGACCCTCACCGGCACAACGATCAATGTTGAATCACTGATGGGCATGATCATGGCGGTGGGCGTGGGCGTCGCCAACGGCAATCTGATCATAATTTTCGCCAATGAATTGCGCGAGCAGGGTTACTCGCCGGTCGCGGCGGCGGTGATGGCGGGACGGACGCGGTTGCGCCCGGTAATCATGACGGCGCTGGCGATGATTCTCGGGATGCTGCCGATGGCGCTGGCGCTGGGCGAGGGCGGCGAACAGAATGCGCCGCTGGGCCGCGCGGTGATCGGCGGGCTGATTGTCGCGACCCTGATGACGTTGTTCGTGGTGCCGGCGGTGTACTCGATCTTCGGCCGCAACGTGAAAGGCAAGCATCAGCGCGACGCCGAAATCGAAGCGATCACGATGCCGGGAGCATAAGCGGAGCAGTTTCCAAGCGATGTCCGAACCAATTAGTGGCGATCTGAAGAACTACCAGCCACACCAACCGGGCCGTTTCTATCTGGCCGGCTGGATCATCCTGATCATCGTCGTGCTCTGCGCCACGATCGGGTTGATCCTCGTGCACGGCTCGCGCCTGCGGGGAGAAACTGCTGACCGCGCGAACGAACTCGCGCTCGGGCCGCGCGTGCTGGTCGCGCAGGTGGGGCAGGCGCCGCAGACGCGCACCCTCGAACTGCCGGGGACGATTCACGGCTTTATCGAGACGCCGGTCTATGCGAAGGTCGCCGGCTACCTCAAATCGATCAAGGTGGACAAGGGCGATCGCGTTCATACGGGCGAGTTGCTGGCGACTCTCGAATCACCTGAACTCGATCATCAGGTCGCCAATGCAATCGCGACTTACCGGCTCGCGCAAGTCACCGATCGGCGCAACCAGGAACTGCTGCGCAGCGGCGTAATCGCACGACAGACCGCCGACGAGACACACGCGAATCTGCTCGAGACCAAGGCCACGCTGGATCAATTGGCCGCGACGCGAGATTACGAGCAGATTCGCGCGCCGATGGACGGCGTGGTGACGGCGCGCTACGTCGATCCGGGCGCGCTGATTCCGCAATCGACCGCGCCGACCAGCGCGAATACCGCGCTAATCGCGTTGGCGACGTTGTCGCCGCTGCGAATTTACGCCGACGTGCCGCAGAGCGTCGCACCCTTCGTCAAAGACGGCGACGCGGCCACAATCACGGTGACGGAATATCCCGGGCGGGTCTTTGAGGGCAACGTCACGCGCCATCCGCAGGCGCTCACCAGCGCGACGCGCACGATGCTGATCGAGGTCGATCTGCCCAACGACGACCACGCGCTGCTGCCCGGGATGTACGCCAAGCTGAATTTTCGCGCGACGGTGCCGGAAGGGCCGCCGCTGGTGCCCGACGACGCGCTGGTGTTTCGCGACGGCAAACCTTTCGTCCCGTTGGTCCAGGACAACCGTTTGCGGCTCGCCGCGGTAGCGCTCGGCTATGACGACGGGATCAACGTCGAAGTGACCAAGGGCGTGGCCGCGCAGGACCTGGTCGCGTTGAACGTCGGACAGGCGGCGCGCGACGGCGAACCGGTCCGTCCGATGACCGCGGAGCAGGCGCAGTAGCGCGGCCGACGGCGAATCCGTCCAAAGCAGGCACTGCGGACGCTAGCGTGATGGAAGTTAAACTCGCGAAAATCGACCGCAGCAACTGGCTGGCCGCGATTGAGTTAAAAGTTTTACCCGAACAGAGAGCCTTCGTCGCAACGCCGATCTTTTCGCTCGCCGCGGCTTTAGTGCGGCGCTGGGGTGACGAATATGTGTACGCGTCGCATCTGATTTGCGACGGCCCGGCGGCAGTCGGTTTTGTCTGCACAGTCTGCGACCCCACCACCACTGAGGAATACTGGATCGACGACATTCTGATCGATGAGCACTATCAAGGGCGCGGCTATGGTCGCGCGGCGATGGTGGAAGTAATCCGGCTGACGCGGCGCGAGTATCCGCGTTGCGCGGTGGTCAAGCTGAGCTGCCACGCCGACAACCAACAGGCCGCACGGCTCTATCTGAGCATCGGTTTCAAGGCGACGGGTGAACTCAATTCCGCGAGCGGACATCCGAACTACGAGTTGGCGGGCGAAGCGCTGCGCGCCTATCGCGAGGCTTGAGGCGCGGCCAGCGCGCTTCCTACGCAGCGCGGATTGACTTGGGGGGCGGAACCCCTGCCGATTCTCCAAAACATGAGCGGCGGGCGCGATGAGCGCCCGCCGCCGTTTTGCTCGTCGATCTCGATTCTAGAGCACGTTGAAGTTGTACTGGAACTGGGCGGTCAGCAGATTCTGACCCTTGAACAGGCCCAGGCCGTGCAACGGATCGCTGCCGAACACATCGATCGCCTGCAACTTGACGAAGTACTTCTTGGTCCAAGGCGGATTCAGCACCAGCGTCGGGAACAGCGCGAAGGTCGTCCCCTTGGGCTGATAGATCATCGTCCAGGTCGGCTCGATGTCTTCGTTGTAGTAGCCGGTTCCGATGCTCGCCAAGGCGTAGACTTCATTCTTGTCGTTGCGCTTCGAGTCCAATGCCGTCACCGGCGTCAGCTTCGAATTGTCCATCGTGATGTCGTCAAAGACCTCGAAGAAGGCCGTCAGATTGCCGGTCTTGGTCAGCCACGGCGCGTAGGCCTGGTCGATGTCCAGCGCCACCATCTCCTTCACCACGTCCGAGTAGCGCACGCCGCTGAAGGCCGTCGGCCGGCTGTCGTAGAACTGCTCGTGATTGGTGTAGGTCACTTCCGCGCGGCCGACAATCGGCAGAAACTCGCTGACCGAGGCCGGCACCGGCAGCGGCCGATCCGCGGTCACACCCACGATCTGGATGTCTGGGAAGTAAATCTGATCCAGATTCGTATAGTAGGGCAGCCCATTGCCGCCGAACCGGAAGGCCGGAAAGCCGCCGTTGAGGTTGTCGTTGTAGTACAACGCCGTCAGTTCAGTTGAACCGATGAGCGTGTGAAAACGCGCGCCGTCATTCCAGTTCGACGGCTGCATACCGGGAATGTGGTACGGACCGGTGTCCCACAAGGCGTAGTCGCCCGCCGCGCCGAAGGACAGATTGTTGTGCGACAGGGTCAGGTTGCAGCCCCCAGGGCCAAATGGGGCTTTGCGCAGACCCGCCGGCAGCGGATTTGTCTTCGCGTAGGTCCCCGGGGCACCGCTGAGGCACTCCCAGAAGATATGCTGCAGCGGCGGTCCGACAATTGAGCCGCTGACTAGACAGTTACCGCCGTGCGGGCTGAAGGGCGTCGGGTGGTTGCCGCAATTAACGTAGCCGATCGGCTTCCACGGCATGGTGTTGTTGCCCGCAGAATAGAAAGGCGTGGCGATCCCGTTCCAAGGCCCGGGGCCGGTCGTAACGTTCATGCTCGGGTCGAACGCATGGTCGTAGCCGATGTCGAAGCGCAGGCTGGGATTGCCGTGTGGCGCGTAGGTCGCGTAGCGACCGGCCTTCGTGTCGGCCCCGGGGCCGTTGTTACGGCCGTCGCCGAAGCTATTTTCCCACCATTGCGGCTGGAAGCCCGGCTCGATTACCAGCTCCAGAAAATTCGACTGAAGCGGTCCCCACTCCGGCAGGTTCAGGATCGGATGGACCATCCACTGCGCGTTGCGCGACTGCTCCAAGTTGGCGAAACCGAAGTTCCACAGCAGATCCTGCGGATTGATGACGTCGCCGATGCGGAACGCCAGCGACTGACCCCAGACGACAATCTGGTTGCCGACAAAGGTCGTCAGCGGGCCGGTCTTGTTCTCCCACCAGGCGTCGCGCACCTGGTAGTTGTTGTAGATGTCATTGTAGAAATGGCCCGGGCTCGTCGCCGTCTCGCGACCGATCTTGCAGCGGTCGGAAGACGGCGTGCCCGTCTTCCCGCAGAACGGCGACAAGAAGGCGTTGTCGATTGCCGAGATGTTGGTGTTGTTCGACGAGTTGTAGGCATACACCGGCTCGTAGACGAACCACTCGCGGGCGAAGAAGGTGTTGTTCTCGTTCAGCCGGTAGTTCTCGTCCACCTGCAGCAGCGTGCGCGAGACCGCCAACTGGTTCGAGCTGCGGGTCCAAGCGTGCGTGCTCGAGGGATCCTGCCACATGCCGAAGGTCTGGGTTGCATAACCCGACATGTGAAAGCCGCTCAGCCAGCTCGACTCCGAGGCCTGACCGTCGGGCAACAACTTGGTCGATGAATTGGTGATGTCGAGACCGTCCGCAGGTGACGCCGTGACGTCGCCCGCGGAGCTATTTGCAGCGCCCAATGCTACCGCGAGCATCGCCGCCGCGGCCACTCCGAGAAACTTTTTCGCTCCCCCGAAACTTGCTCCCATAACTCCTCCTTCTCGCTGCATGTGACGCCTGGCGGTAGTCCCGACCGCTATGCGTCACGTTGCTGATCCCAGTCCAACTCCTCCGGGATCGTGACGAATCCCGCTCGCGCAACGAACCTTACTTGCGCACAAAAATTAATTTGTCAAGCCCGCGACAATTTGTCGCTACTGCTGCTGCGGGGCTTGCTTTCCGGTCCTCCTCCTCAGTCGCGCCTCGCCTGACGGACTGATTCTGGCAGGATTTAGCTAACCGGTGAGGTGAACGCAATACCCCCCCGCAACAAAAATCGGGACTGATACCACCGCGTTTTATTGTTGGTCGGGCGTGGGGCCGCCATCATGCGCCCATGAGCGCAGCGAGGCAGTTCCAGAAGGTGTGCAGCAAGGGCGCACCGATGATGCTGCCACCTTGCCAGCAGGCGAACGGGGCGCTGCCCGCCGAGACAGCATTTTTGGTATTGCAGCGCAAATAGAAACTTGGCTTCCAAATCAGCGTATTATTACCGGGCGAACTGAACTGCGTGGCGAAGCCGAAGAACGGCCCGGGCCGCTGTTGGCGGTCAAATTCTCCTGGGGTCGCGACTGATTGTCGTAGGCGACGTCAAACCGCATGCTCAGGGTGTGCGAGCCAAAGGTCCCGGCACGGCCATCCTTGACGGCGCCGCCGGGCGCTTCGAAGCGGCCGTCGCCGAAGCTGTTTTCCCACCATTGCGGCTGGAAGCCCGACTGGACCACCACTTCGAGGAAATTCGACTGCAGCGGACCCCACTCCGGCAGGTTCAGAATCGGATGGATCATCCACTGCGCGTTGCGCGATTGCTCGAGGTTGGCGAAACCAAAGTTCCAGACAAAATCCTGCGGATTGATGACGTCGCCGATGCGGAACGCCAGCGACTGGCCCCACACCACGATCTGGTTGCCGACGAAAGTCGTCAGCGGGCCGGTCTTGTTCTCCCACCAGACGCCGCGCACTGAATAGTTGTTGTAAAATCGTTTTGGAAGTGGCCGATGCTCGGCGCCACTTCGCGATCAGTCTTACAGGCATTGCTCGAGGACGTCCGGTCTTGCCGCAGAACGGGGTCAAGTAGGCGTTCTGCACGGCAGAATCGAACCGTGTTGATCGAACTGTTGAAGGCGTAGGCGGCTCGTAGACGAACCACTCACGGGCGAAAAACGTGTTGTTCTCGTTCAGCCGGTAGTTCTCGTCGACCTGCAGCAGGGTCCGCGACACCGCGAGCGCGTTGGAGCTGTGCGTCCACTCATGCGTGGCGTGCAGATTCTGCCACATGCCGAACGTCTGACTCAGATTAACCTGATCGTCGGGCAGCAATCTGGTCGATGAATTGGTGATGTCGAGCCCGTCCGCAGATGACGTCGTGACGTCGCCCGCAGAGCTCTTCGCTGCCGCCAATGCTATCCCCAGCATCGCCGCAGCTATAATCGTGATGACCCGTGCAGGCGTCCCCAACACCTCAGAACCCAGACAGACGGATAACTACGCAGCCGCTTTTTCTATTGCTCCTCCTTCCGTATTAGCCACGGTTGTAAAGATTATCAGTTCCGAATCCTCGCTGACCGAGTTCAAAAAAAATGCAACAGCCCGATGGGGCGGTGCTCAAAAGAAATTCGAGATGGGCAGCTAAGGGTCGCTCAGGTCAGAAGATCAGCGGCAGCAGACGATATGGAGTGACGGCGCAGTAGGCGCGATACGCGGCGTCCTGCTGCAGGAGCTGCTCTTCAAGCTGGATGCGCCAGATCATGAACGGCACAGTCACCGCGAGCGCGAGGAGGTTGCGCGCGTTGGGATAGGCCATCACATAACCGACCGAAAGAATCAGCCAGCCGGCGTAAATCGGATGGCGAATAAAGGCGAAAGGTCCGCGGCTAACGATTCCGCGATTGGCCGGCAGCAGCGCAAACTTGCGTCCGAGATAGAGCCGCGCGCTCTGGGTAATGATCACGCCGACGAGTTCGACGATCAGCGCCGCGACTGCGAGCACGCCGCTGGAGGGCGCGGCGTTGTTCAAGAGCAAAGGCGGCGCGAGCATCATGATCGCAGTCGCCGTCACGGAGCGCAGATTAATCGCGGTCGCGATGGGCGGGAGGCGGACGAGTGACAGCACGCCCATCAGGGCGGCGCCGACGATCCAGATCCAGTTGGCGGGAGCGCCGCCGAAATTCGCGGCATGCGGAATCAACGTGGCGAAAAAGAGCAGCGCGACGCCGAGGTTGGAGGCGGTGTGGCTGAGGCTGGCGCGATTCAACTTTCCCGTCGCGAAACGTGAGAAGCGCGAAGGCTGCGTTGACGTGGTGGCGATCGTGTTCAATTCAGGATGACGCTCATGACGATGATTAGTCAAAGCCTAGCGAGCGGGAAATCGTGAGACAATATCGGATGTATATTCGCGCTATAAGATGCATTCTCGGCACTTAATTCTTAACCTAACTATAGCCACATAAGGTTACTTTACCGGAAGCAAAACGGGCGCGAGCGTTTCACTTGATCGCAAAGGGATCAGGATGCAGAAGCCGATCAGGCCAGCCCCGCCACCCATCGCGGCGGCCCAGAGATAGCTGCCGCCGTGATCGATTGCGTAGCCGACCAGCGGCGGTCCGGCGAGTGCGCTAATCGCGGAACTGCTGTAGAGCGCCCCGAGCGTAGTGCCCAAATCTTCGACCCCGAAGAGCTCGGCGGCGAGCGTCGGCGAGAGCGAGACCATACCGCCGTATGCAGCGCCCATCACGACGGCGAAGAGCACAAGCGTCGCGTAGGAATGCGCGAGCGGCCAGATCGCAAAGCTGCCGGCCAGCATCAACAGGCTCGCTTTGAAGATCGGGAAGATACCAACGCGATCGGCGATGGGGCCGAGACCGAGGCGGCCGACGATGCTGGCGCCGCCAACGAAACCAACCAAGGCCGCGGCGGCGACCGTCGAGACCCCGCGCGACTCGGCAAAGTCAGGTAGATATACGAACGGGACGTAAATCGAAATCGAGGCCAGGACGAACGCGAGGTAGAGCCGCGCGAAATCGGCGGAACGGATCAAGTGATGGTTACGCTGCGCCATCGTCGAGACTGGGGATGGCGGCGCGGCCTCGGCCAGCATCGCGCAGCTGCCCAGCGCGAGCATCGCGACGATACCCATCAGAACGTAGGACTGCCGCCATCCGCACCAGCCGATCATCGCAGCAACCAGCGGCACGAGAAGCAGCGTGCCCACGCCGGTGCCCGAGACCGCGAGGCCCATCGCGGTGTTGCGGCGGCGCGCGAACCATCCGCCAACGAGGGCGAGGGCCGGGATGTAAGTGAAGGCGACCCCGACGCCGACGCCGAGACCGTAAGTGAGGTAGGCGACCCCGAGCGTGGGGGCGACTGCGGTGGCGCAAAGTCCGGCGCCCATCGCGAGCGCGCCGACCAGCATCACGCGGCGCGGGCCGCAGCGATCGCTGAGCCATCCGCTGGCGAAGCCGAGCGCGTTGTAGACTGCCGCGGTGATCGCGAAGATGGTCGAGGTGCCAGCGCGGTTGGCGCCGAACTCCTCGGCGAGCGGCTTGAAGAAGGCCCCGAAACTGTAGACTATGCCGAAGACAAAAAAGCAGGTGACGAAGCCAATCACCGTCATGCGCCAAGCGTAGGGCGAGTCGATCGCGTGGACGCGCGGCTGCGCAGGCACTAGAGTTGGCGTGTCCGCTCGGTCTGGGCGAAGGCACGCGCCGCTTGTAGCGGCGCGTGCCTTTCAGTTGCTAGCGCATAATTTCTGATAGGCCACCTGGTGTTCCGAACCTGTTATAGTCCTGAAACTCCTTCGGTGCATCAGAATTAACAAAGTAGCCCTCACCTGATTCGTTGAGGCCCGTTATTATTGTCAGGTGGTCGTTCTGCACGTCCCACAGCGTGAAGAAACCGTCGAGTCCGGGGGCATGTCCACCTGGCACTCCTGGGACTTTGGCCGCGTCAGGCACCGCTAACAAAGCCGTCTTCCATAGGTTCATGTTGTTATCATACAGGTCCTGCCAGTGGCCCGTATGGTAATATGTATCGATATACATGATTCGTTTACCATAGCAGTATCCAAGGGCCTCAGAAGGCACGCGTCGAATATCCAGTACATCGACATCACGCACCTGCCACTGTCCTATTGATGGCGGTGGAAACATGAGCGGTTGGTAGAAACCCATGGGAAAGTTATGACCAACCGCGTAATAGTTGTACAGACCCGTCAGTGCGATTATTTTCTTGCGTTCCAAGTACTTCGCGTCGAATACTCCGATTCCGCCATTGAATCCCGACACTTGAGCATCATCCTGGGCTAAATCACTACCAAGCAACGGCGAGCAACGGGCGCTCGATGACAGGCGCAGGGTGCGTCGTAGGTTTGGAACGAAGACATATTCGTCTTGAAAGGTTTGATTATCCTTATAGAACAGCGTCAGTTGCGCGGTATATTTGGCTTGTTCAGGCGCCTCAACCATTAGATATTCGGTGTACCAGACGTTGTTTGATTCACTGACGGGCACTCCCGGATCAGTATTATAACCTTCTTGGCGATAGACGATATCGATTGATTCGCAATTCATATTCGAAAAGCGATCGACGATACAATCTCTAACTGGATATTTGATATTGGCGACGTTCAAGTGCGGTCGGTATGAATACCATAGATTAACCAGAACCTTGTAGCCCTTGTCAGGCTCCTGTGGGTCTGGAAACGGCACGCCGGCAACATAATTACGCACGTCCAAATGTCCGTTTGGTAGGTGAACCACTTGCACCTGGTTACCGTATTTTTCGGATGCTGCAAGGTAGGTCGGGGGCTCCGGAACGTTCACCGTGGGACCTATGTCGATTTCGGCATTTGCAGGCAACTTCCATTGAAATTTCCCAGCAAACAGGGCGGCCAAACCATCAGGCATGAAGTCTTTGTATTGCTGCCAATTTTGCATTGTGATTTTCGTGCCGGGCGGCGGCGGGGTGCCCTGTTCGGCCCGCGCTGAGCCGCCATTGACCGCCAGTAGTAGTGCGCAGACCACAGGCACGATTGCCAGCGCCCGTAAAATCTCGCGACACTGAAAGGTTTGCAGCATTGGAGACCTTGGTGAGTTCATATTCTCTCCTTTAGCTCTAGGCGCTCCGCCCCAAGCGGATCCGATGTACTAGCGCCTCCCTGAGCGATTCGACAAACCGAGAGTCTTGGCACCAACGGACGGCGCACTTGCCGTTCTCGAAGGGTGATGACCTCAGCTTCGCAATGACCGTACAGGAGTATTCAGCGCACTGCCGCCGCGACTTCGCACTCTGGAAGCTGTTCCCAGCGTCAACATTTACATAGGACTTTGATCAGTCTTTGTCAAACGAACTTGACAGGTTGTTGCAGGGCGAGGCGATGGCGTGGACGGCGGTGGCGCCGGGGCGAAGGTGATTCACTTCCCTCGCCCCGGGTTCATTACCTACTGAAGCTGCTGCAGGCAGGCTTTGATCTCGTCGAAATTGGGCACCTTGGTCGCGTCTTCGGCGACCGAGGCGTAGCGGATTTTGCCCTCGCGATCGATGACGAAGGCCGAGCGTTTGCACACGCCCTTGAAGCCCATGAGATCGGCGTAGAGCGTATCGTAGGCCGCAGCGACGGTCTTGTTGTAATCAGACAGGAGCGGGAACTGATAATTCTGCTCCTTGGCCCAGGCGTCGAGTGCAAAGGGGCTGTCGGTCGAGATGCCGAAGACCTTGCAGTCCATGCCCTCATAATCCTTGAGCGAATCGCGCATGCTGCAGAGTTCGCCGGTGCAGACGCGGGTGAAGGCGAGCGGGACGAACAGCAGCAGCACCTTGCTGCCGCGCAGCTCGGAGAGCTTTACATCCGCCATCTTGTTCGATTTAAGCGCAAAGTCCGGTGCCGGCGATCCAACTTGCAGTGCCATTACGAGTTCTCCTTTATCTACCGATGTTGGTGGGAAGTTTTCCCGGTTTAACTTATCCTGCCGCTAACCTGTCCTGACGCGGCAGGAACAGGAAGCATAGCCGAGCGGACGCGATCAATTGAAGCGCGCGAGCGGAATCGGCAGACCCGGAATTTCGACGCGCGTGCGGAAGACCGTGCCCTTCTTTGCTTTGTCCTCGGTATTGTCCGCCGTAACGATATAGAGGTCGCGGAAATCCTTGCCGCCAAAGGTCAGGCTCGTGACCATCTGCGCGGGCACGTCGAGGCGCCAATCGAGGGTGGCGTTGGGCTTGAAGCGGACGACCTCGCCGTGGTTCACGATTGCGACGACAACGCCGCCGTCGGCGTCGATCGCAAGCCCGTCGGGCCATCCGGCGGGCATCCGCGCGAAGACCCGGCGATCCTTGACGGTGCGATCGGGCTGCACGTCGTAGACCCATACTGACTTGGTGGTCGAGTCGGCGTGGTAGAGATATTTGCGATCGGGACTGAAGCCCATCCCGTTGGTAGTCTCAATGCCTTCGTAGAGCTTGAGCACGGTGCCGTCGGGATCGACGCGGTAGAGACTGCCCGGAATCCGCTTGGCGCCTTCTTCGAGCGCGTTATGCTCGAGCGAGCCGACGAAGATCGAGCCGTGGTCGTCGGGCTGGAGGTCGTTGAGGCCGTTGAGCGGCCGCCCCTCCCAATGAGTGAAGAGATCGCGGCTGGTGCGCGTCGCTTCGTTCCAGTGGATCAGGCCGCGGCCCGTGCAGACGATGCCGCCGCCGGCGTTCAGCGCGATGCCGCCGACGCCGCGCCGTTTCGGAATCAGCGTTTCGATCGCACCGTCGGGACTGCGCCGGTAAACGCCGCCGTTAGGGACGTCACTGAAATAGAGCCGGTCGCGAGCGTCGCAACGCGGACCTTCCAGTAGTCCAAATCCTGTGGCTAAGGTTTCGAGCTCCGCCATGATGGGATGCCCTCCACGATGGCGTTTAGCACGTTTCCCGCCCGCCGGGCAGAGTTGCACGGGGCGAATTAACTATACGCTCATGCCGGGAGCCGCGGCCGTCGGATCCGGTCCGCCATTGGCCATCGTGCGACGCTCCTCGGAGAGCCCGATGTAGCGGCGGAAGAGGAACATCAGGGTGGGTTGAAAAACCCGCGTCAGCAAGGCGATCGAGAGCGCGCCGCCGATCACGACGATCGCGAGCGGGCGCTGAGTCTGCGCACCGATGCGCGTCGAGAGCGCCGCCGGCAACAGCCCGAGGCCATCGACCAGCGCCGTCATCATGACCGCGCGGAAGCGCCGATCCGCGCCCATTACGATCGCATCCATCGCCGAATAGCCCTGTTCCCAAAGCTGGTGAATGTAAAAGTTGAGCAGGATGCCGTCCATGATCGCGATCGCGAAAATTGAGATGAAGCCGACCCCGGCAGAGACGCTGAAGGGCGTATGCGTCACGACCAGGGCCAACACGCCACCCAGACAGGCGAGCGGAATTTGCGCCATCAGGATGAGCGTGTTGACGACCGATTGCGTAGCCGCAAAGAGGACGCCCATGATCAGAATCAGCGCGATGGGCACCACGATGGCGAGCCGATGATTGGCGGCCTGGAGTTCGCCGTACTCGCCCGCCCATTCCAGATGGGTGCCTTCAGGGAGATGGACTTCGTCGGCAACGCGCCGTTTGGCCTCGGCGACGGCGCCCTGCAAATCGCGGCCGGTAACCGAGAAACGCACCGGCACGTAGCGCTGCAAATTGCCGCGATAGATGAACGACGCGCCCTCCGAGGCCGCGATTTGCGCGATCTGGCCGAGCGGGACGACCCCGCCACCCGGCACATTGACGCGAATCCCGCGCATCGCTGCGACGGTCTGGCGATACTGGGGCATCCAGCGCACCACCAGATTGAAAGTGCGATCACCTTCGTAGACCTGGGTGACCGCCTGGCCGCCGATCGCGGCCTGCACGATCGCCGCGACGTCGCCGGAATTGAGGCCGTAACGGGCCGCGGCCGCGCGGTCGGGCCGGATGACAATGTTGGGCTGGCCGAGCGAGCGGAACATGAAGACGTCGGTGACGCCGCGCACCCGGCCAAGCACCCGGGTGATCTGGCCGGCAAGGGTCTCGTCGCTTTTCAGATCGTAACCGAAAATTTTGACGGCGTTCGAGCCCGCCTTCACGCCGGACAGGGCTTCGTCGATATTGTCCTCGATATTCTGTGAATAGGAGAAATCAACGCCCGGAAAGCGGTGGCGCAGTTTTTCGTCCATCTGATTGACCAGTTTCTCCTTGGTAACATCTGCGGGCCAAGCCGCGGCGGGTTTGAGATCAACCGCAAATTCGATGTTGAAAAAGCTGGTCGTCTCGGTGCCGTCGTCAGGACGGCCGAGCTGCGAGACAACACTCGCCACTTCGGGGAAGGAGAGAAAAACGGTGCGCATCCGGCTCACCAGTTTGGCGCCCTGAGGCAGGTTGATCGTGGTCGGCATGATTGCGTGCGCCCAGATATTGCCCTCCTCCAATTTCGGCAGAAACTCACCGCCCAGGCGCGGGAAGAGCGCGAGCCCACCGGCCACCAGCAGCATGATTATCGTCACCGTCGCGCGCGGCCAGCGCAGCACCCGAACGAAGAGCGCGTGATAGGAATGCGAGAAGGCTTCCCATATGAAGTTGTGCGTCTCGCGCATCCCCCGGCGCAGGAGGAAAGAACACAGCGCCGGCGAGAGCGTGACCGCGAGCAGAATCGCGGTCGTCAGCGCATAGGCGTAGGTATGCGACATCGGCGAGAAGATCGCGCCCTCGACCCCGCGCATCGTGAAGAGCGGCAGGAAGGCGATGAGGAAGATCAGGGTCGAGTAGAACATCGGCCCGCCGACTTCGCGGGCCGCCCGGCCAATCCGCTGCCGTTTGCCCTCGCTGGGCAGCTCGCTGGAGGTGAGATGGCGAAAGATGTTCTCCACTACGATGATGGTCGAATCGATGATGATGCCGAAATCGACCGCGCCCAGTGACAACAGATTGGCGGGGGTGTTGCTCAGGTGGAGCAGGATAAAAGCCCCGCACATCGCGAGCGGGATATTGACTGCGGCGATCAGCGCGGCGCGCAGATTACCGAGAAAAAACAGCAGGACCAGAAAGACCAGCATCATCCCGATCAGCAGATTCTCGAAGACCGTGTGGAGGGTGGTGTAAACCAGGCCAGTGCGGTCGTAGTAGGGGACGATCTTGTAGCCCGCAGGCAGCATGCCCCGCGTATTGAGTTGATTTACCTTCTGCTCGACGCCCTTCAGAGTCTCCAGCGTATTGCCGTACTTGCGCATCAGGACGATGCCGCTGACCACCTCGTCCTGGTAGTTCATCCCCACAATTCCGAGGCGCGGCGCCCAGCCGACGGAAACGTCGCCGACATTTGCGAGCTTGATCGGCGTAGATTTGCTGGTCGCGAGGACGATGTTGCGAATGTCATCGAGGTTTTGGATCAGGCCGATTCCTCGGACATCGAAGGCCTGCTCGCCGAGGTTGAGGTAGCTGCCGCCGGAGTTGGTGTTTGAATTCTGAATCGCCGTAATGACTTGCGTGAGCGGGATGCCGTAGTGGTTGAGCTTCGGCGGGTCAAGATCGACGTGATATTCCTTGGTCAAGCCGCCGAAGCCTTCGACATCGAGGACACCGGGGACGGTCTTGAGCTGCTTTTCGCAAACCCAGTCTTCGATTTCCTTCTCGCTGATGAGATCGTGATTGGGACTCTGGACGGTGTAGCGATAAATCTCGCCGACCGCATTTTGCGGCGAGAGCCCGGCCTGGATGCCTGGCGGCAGCGTGACGAAGGTCAACTGGTTGATGGTCTGCGTGCGGTCGAATTCGTAATTGCTATCCCAATCGAAATAGAGGCGAATGTCGGAGAGGCCGTAGAGCGAAATCGATTCCATCGCGGTCAGATGCAGCATCCCGCTCATCCCGTACTCGGTCGGCACCGTGACCAGGCGTTCGACCTCCTCGGCGCTGAGACCGTTGGGCAGGGTCAGCACCTCGGTCATCGGCTGCACCGGATCGGGATAGGCTTCGATGTCGAGTTGGGTGAAGGAAAAGAGTCCGGCGAGCGCCAACAACACGGCCGCGCTCACCACCACCACTCGCGCGCTCAGCGCGAGGTCCATCAGCCACTGGATCATTGCCGTTGCTGCGCCGTTTTCTTGACCGGCGGTTGAAAAAAGCGGCTCAGGATTTGGCCCCGTGAGCGCGGTTCCACAACTGATCGACCTGCAACGACTCGCCGGTGATGACGCGATCGCCGGCCGTGAGTCCCGATACCACGCGGGCAAAGCCGGGCTGGTTCCAGGAGGCGATCGCCACCTTGCGCTGCTCGATACGGCCGTTGCCGGTATCGACATAGGCCATATAGGCGTCGGTTTCAAAGACGAGCGCATCGACCGGTACAACTAGCGCGTGCCCGGGCTGGACGAGGATCTTCACGACGGCGAGCATCTGCGGCTTGAGCTTAAGGCCGGGGTTCTTGACCTCGCAGCGGATCTGAATTGTGTGCGTGTTGGGATCGACGCCCGGGCTGATGCGGGCGATCGTGCCGTAAAAGGTCTCGCTGGGATAAGCGGTCGCGACGGCTTCGAGCTGCTGGCCGACCCGCACGCGGGCCAGTTCGTCCTCGTAGATGTCGGCGACGACCCAGACGTCGTCGAGCGTGCCGACGGAGTAGAGGACGTCGCCGGGATTGACCGCGGAGCCGCGCAGCGCCTGGTTTTGCACGATCGTGCCGCTGATCGGCGCGCGCATCACGAAGCTTGGCGCGGCGGTCCAGATGCTCTCGATCTGCGCGGGGCTGATGCCCAGCAGATCGAGTTTGCGGCGCGCCGCCTCGAGCATCGAGCGCGCGAACTGATCGCTGTCGGCGCCCCCGGGGGCCAGCGCCGGCCCGGCCGCCTTGGCCTGGAGATATTCGGCCTCCGCGGTCATGAAGTCGGGGCTGTAAAGCGTCAGGATCGGCTGCCCGCGCTGGACATTGTCCCACTGGGAGACGCGGACCTCTTCGATCCGCCCGGTGACGCGCGAGATGATATTGGCGACGCGGCGATCATCGAAGGTGATCTGCCCGGTGGTCTCGAGCACGCCCGGCAGATCGACCGCCGCTAGCGTCGTCTCGGTCATGCCCGGCACGCCGCCGCGTGGTAACTGGAGCAAATCCGCGCCCTGATCCTGATGGATCAGACTCACCATCGGCGGCGGACTGTCGCTGCTGTCGGCCGGCGGCGCACTGTCGCATCCGGCCGCGCTGAGCGCGAGCAAGGCGGCAATTGCGGCGAGGCCCGCGAGCGGCCGAAGCAACCTGGTCAAACCGCTCACTGCAGGCTGCCTCCGGCCGCCTGCTCGAGCGCGACTTTTTGCGCGAGCAACTGGTTGACCGCCTGCAGATAGGTCACGCGCGCGTCGCTTTGCTGACGGAAGGTGCTGATGAGCGTGGTGAAGTCGCTCTTGCCGCCCTGATATGAGATCAGCATCACCTCGAAGGCCTGATGGGCCAGCGGGATGAGGGTGTGTTGATAGAGCGTCGCGGTTTCGCGCGCACGGAGGATTTGCCGATAGAGCACGGTCACCTGTCCGGCGGTTTGCGTGCGAATCGAATCGAGGTCTTCGCGCGCGGCGTCGAGATCGCGATGCGCGCGGCGGATGTCCTCATTTTTGGCCCAGAAGAAAATCGGCAGATTGAAACTGACCTCGAGATTCCAGTCTTTGTTATGGTTAAGCGCAGGCGCAAAGTTCGCGCTAAGAAAATGATCGTACCCGAGACCCAAAGTGTAATCCGGGGCATATTCAAGCTCGGCGAGTGTCACCGCAGTATTCTGATTGTCCTGCGCGAGGGCGGCTTCGAGGATTTCCTGGCGCGCGCTGACGGCGCGATCGATCACCTGATCGAGACTGGTTTCGAAGGTCGCGAGATCGAAATTCAGATCAACCTGCAACGGCTCATCGGGTTTGCGATCGAGCAGGATATTGAGCGCGGTCTTGTCGTTGGCGATCGCGACCGCCTGCTGGCGCACCAGTTCGCGGTCGGCCTCGAGCGCGAACTTCGCATTAATATAGTCGCCCTGGGTCGCGAGATTCGCGGTGTAGGCGATCTGCGTCACCTTCAGCACCCGCGCGAGATTCGCGACGTTCTCCGTCATCAGATCGTTGAGCGCAAGGTCGAGCTGAATCTGGTAGTAGGCGGTTTTGGCCTGCGCCGTGATGTCGCGCACTGCGGCGAGATAGGTCAGATGGGCGATTCCGGCGGTGCGCCGCGCGTTGCGACCCTGCAGCAGGCCTTTGCCGGGAAACTGCAACGCCTGCGTAAACAGCATACTCTGTTCGCCGGCGTCGTTGACCCCGCGCCAGCTATCGAGGTTCGAGAAGGCGAACTGCGGATCGACGGGGGTGTAATTCTGAATAATCTGATGCTGCGCCGATTCCCAGCGAAAGCGCGCGCCACGGACCTGCGGATTGACGCGCTGGACCTCGGCGACCACCTGGGCGAGCGCCATCGCCTGCGCCAACGCCGTGCACGGGAGCACCGCGGCGACGGCGACTATCGCGAGCAGGCTGGCGCGCCAGAGGCTCGCGCGCTTCATGCGAGCTGCTTCATGAGGCATTGCTTTCCTCGTGATAACGGACGATGTGCCGTGGAAAACGCTTCAGCTCGAAAGTGATCCGCTTAGCATCGCCAATAATCTTTACGACACGACGTCTGGAACGTTGCGGTAGAATTAAACGCTCTTTCCCACGCTGCCGGAAGCTCCCTCCACCACTACCAATGCACAGATCAACGGCGCGTCATCCATCTGAATAACGCGCCGTCACAGGATTTTGCCTGATGCGCAGACTGTGTTGCTATCGAAGAGGGTTACGGGCTATCCGAGCCGGTTTCCGTGTAAGCGGCGTCGGAGTCGGTCACGTGGCGATCCTCGGGCGGCGGCGCCGCGGCGATGCTGGTCTCGCCGCCGTACTTGCGCTCGAGCTCGCGGACGTAGAGCACCGTCTGCCAGCGCTCCTTCGAGGACATCGCGTCGTCGTATGCCGGCATCCAGATACCGCCGTTGCGGATGTAGCCGTAGATGTAACCGTCGGGCAGATTCTTGCTGACGCCAGTCAAAAGATTTTTCGGCGGATGATGCAGCAGATGAGCTACGGTGCCATTACCCGCTCCGGTCATGCCGTGACACGGCGAGCAGTTGGTCTCAAAACGCTCCTTGCCCGCCGCCAGATTCGCGGCGTCCGGCTGGAGCGGATTCTGCATCTTCACGGTCATCATTTCGAGCTTCATCGGCGGGATGGCCTGCGTGTCGGCGATGCCGCTCGGCTGACCATAGTGAACGTTGTAATGGATACCATCGACGGGCATCACGCCGTCGGGCATCTGGCGCGGCGCTTCGGCAAAGGTCGCAACCTGCGGGCCGCGATACATATCGGTAGCCCAGGGAAAGGCGCGCGCCTGCGATGTAACCATCGTGGCCGCGCCGAGAAACGCGCCGGCCAGCACTATCTTCATCAAGTTACGCGGCTTCATCAGTCTTGACCCATCGCGATCGGCTTGCGCGCCACAATAGCGGTCCGGTGGTTATCGATCAAATCGCACAGCGCGTTATTTTGTAACGTCGATCTCGCCCTTCATGCCGTCTTTCTCGTGGGGCACGCAGGTGTAGTGATAGGCGCCGGGAACCGTAAAGGTGTAATCAAATGTGCCGCCCGGCGGCATGAAGCCCGAATCGAAGGGTTTGGCGCCGGCCGGTAGCACGACATCTTTGGGATTCTGCACCATCGAGGCGTCGGCGTCGACGGAATGGAGCGTCGCGGCATTGTTGACCCACTCGACGCTCTGGCCGGCTTTGATCGTCACTTTCTCGGGCAAAAACTTAGGTGGCGTATCACTCATCTTGATTGTGGTGGCGGGTGTCGCCGCGAGCGCTGTTCCCGCACCGACGAGCCCGATCGAAACGACCGCAACCAATAGGATCGGCGCACAGGCGCGCATAAATGATGAACTCATCCAAAACCTCCGTCGTATGAGCACAGGTAATGTACGAACCGTCGGAATGTTAGCGCAACTGCTGAACAAACGCTACCATCGAGCCCTGCCCGCGAGGTGAAATCCGGCGGATGCGCACGCAGATTACAGTCCGGGCCAGCGCTTGGGCCGCGCGTGGAGATGGCAATGGTCGGGAATCTGCCGCATCACGCCGTCGATGATAAAGCCGTCCGCGCCGTATTTATGACGCGCTACCAGCGATAGGGCCTCGACCATAAAGGCGCGTTCCTCGTCGGTAGGTGCGACGCGATGGTCGCCGAGCACCGCCATCGGCGTGTCGCAGGAGTCGCACTCGAGCAGCGTGAACTTGAACGGCTGGGTGAAACTCGCGTACCACGGGGTGTATTCTTTCAACTCGCAAAGGTCGCATTTGTTCATGGCTTCAGGCTTAGCCCCTGCCTTGTACTTCAACAAGAGATTTTCCACCATACGAAGGCTCGAATTGAACAAGTAGATCGGTAAGGAGGTAGATGATGGAGATCAAGGACGCCGCCCGCGAACGTTTACTTTCACGCCGGGACCGGCTCGTCGCACTGAGCCATCGCATCCATGCTCATCCGGAACTCGGATGGGAGGAGGAGAAATCCTCGACGTGGGTGGCGGAAGCGCTGGCGGACGAAGGCTTCGAGGTTCGCCGCGGCATCTTCGATTTGCCGACAGCGGTGATTGCGCGCGCAGGTTCGGGGCCGCTCCATATCGCGATCTGCGCTGAATATGACGCGCTACCTGGGATCGGTCACGCCTGCGGGCATAACATCATAGCCGCGATGAGTGTCGGCGCTGCGATCGCGGCTGCACGCATCGCCGATGACGCCGGCTTGACCGTCAGCCTGATCGGCACGCCGGCCGAGGAGGTGTGCAACGCCGGCGGCAAGATCGAGCTGCTCGAGCGCGGCGGCTTCGACGGCGCCCATGCCGCCATGATGATTCATCCGGCGCCGGTGGATTTGGCCGAGCCGCCGATCATTGCCGCCGCGCAGTTCGAGATCAGCTATACCGGCAAGGAGGCGCACGCCGCGGCTTTCCCCGAACGCGGGGTCAACGCCGCCGACGCCCTGACAATCGCGCAAACCGCGATTGGGCTGCTGCGCCAGCATATTCGGCACTCCGAGCGCATCCACGGCATCATCACCAAAGGCGGGGACGCGGCCAACGTAATTCCGGCGCATACCGCGGCGCGCTATATCGCGCGGGCCGAGACCATCGAAAAACTGCAACGCCTGCTCCCGCGGGTGCATCGATGTTTCGAGGCGGGCGCTCTCGCCACCGGCGCGACGATGAAAATCACGGGTGGTGACAAGCCCTACGCCGAGATGCGTCATGACGCGGATCTGCTCGCGCTCTATCGCACGAACGCGACCGCGGCCGGACGCAAGCTGCTGGACACGGTGCGATTGCCGCCGAACTCGGATTTCGCGCGCGCCGCCGGCTCGACCGATATGGGCAACGTCTCGCTAAAAATCCCGTCGATTCATCCGATGATCGGTCTGGGCTCGATGCCGGCGGTAAACCATCAGCCGGAATTCACCGCGCACTGCATCAAGGCAGAGGCTGATCGCGCGGTCTTTGATGGCGCGCTCGCAATGGCCTGGACCATGATCGACGCCGCAACCAACATCGCGTTGCGGGACCGCCTGATCAAGGGCTCCAAGGACTTGCATTCATAGCGCCACGAGAGCGCGGATAATCGGCTGGCAAGACCGGATGGCAGGCTGGTTTTCGGCGCGCGCGTCTGCCGACGCAAAACTGCTGCTGGCGACGCGTGCGCTGCGCGGCTTCGCCGACGGTGCCGTCAGCGTCATCCTGCCGAGTTATCTGACAGCGATCGGATTGGGCTCGTTTCAAGTTGGCGCGATCGTCTTCGGGACGCTGCTGGGTTCGGCGGTGCTGACGCTGTGGGTTGGCCTTGCCGGCAGCCGGATCGCGCCGCGGCGTATCCTGATCAGTGCCAGCGTTCTGATGTTTGCGACCGGGATCGGGTTTTTTAGCGCCGCCGGTTTCTGGACGCTGTTCGCCGTCGCGGTTATCGGGACGATGAACCCTTCCGCCGGCGATGTCAGTCTTTTTCTGCCGGCGGAGCAGACCGCGCTGGCCGAATCGGTCGCAGACCGCGATCTGACCTCGATGTTCGGATTCTACAACGTCGCCGGCGCGATTGCCGGAGCGCTCGGTGCGTTGGCGAGCGGAATCCCCGCGATAGTGGCCGCCCGCGCCGGTTCCCGTCCAGTCGCGGCGGAACGCATGGTCTTCCTCGGCTATTCGATAATCGCGATTATAGCCGGCGTGGTTTACGCGAAGCTGCGCCAGCCGACGCATCAGGCGCCGCCAACGGGCGCCGGCGCGTCACTCGGAAAATCGCGTCGCATGGTGCTCAAGCTCTCGGCGCTCTTCAGCCTCGACGCCTTCGGCGGCGGTTTCGTCGTGCAGTCGCTGCTGGCGCTTTGGCTGTTTCGCCGTTTCAATCTCGATCTCGAAGTTGCCGGGACTTTCTTCTTTGCCGCGGGATTGCTCGGCGCGCTTTCACAACTGCTCTCGACAGTTGTCGCCGCCCGCATCGGACGAGTCCGTACGATGGCCTATACGCATATCCCGGCGAACGCGTTGCTGATCGCGGCGGCCCTGATGCCCAACGCCAGGCGGGCGATCGCGCTTCTGCTGGCGCGATCGGCGCTGTCGTCGATGGATGTGCCGGCGCGGCAATCGTATGTGATGGCGATCGTCGAGCCCGAAGAGCGCGCCGCCGCGGCGAGCGTCACCAACGTCCCGCGCAGTCTCGCCAGCGCCTTCGCGCCATTGCCGGCCGGCGCACTGCTCGACGCCTCAAACTTCGGCTGGCCGCTAATCTGCGCGGGGGGCCTGAAAATACTTTACGACCTGATTCTGCTCGCGCAATTCCGGTCGGCGCATCCCGCCGACGAAGAGGTAAATTGATGATGGCGCGGGGAACAGAGGGAGCTTCCGCCAAAATGGCGAATCGCGCGCGGCGGCGCTTCCTGCGCGCCGCGGCATTGATGACAGCCGGAGTTGCCGGCTCGGCGCTGAGCAACGGAATTGTGCGGCGCTTCCTGCGCGCCGCGGCATTGATGACAGCCGGAGTTGCCGGCTCGGCGCTGAGCAACGGAATTGTGCGGCGCGCCTTTGCGGCGCCGCCGACGGAGACGGGCCTGTCATTCGAAGGGCTCTTGAAAGGGCTGTCCGGGTTTCAGCCGCGCACCCTGATGCAGTTGCCGCGCGCCGAGATTCCGGGCTTTCTTTCACGGCGTCAACTCGGGCAGAACTATGCGGTTTACCGCGAACAGTTTGCCAGGCTTCAGGCTGCAGAGAGCGCACTTGCCACCGCGCCGCGCAGCAGCGCTCAGGCCAAGGAATACGCCGAGCTGCGCAATGCGCAAATGACGGCAGCGAATTCCGTCCTCTTGCACGAATTCTATTTTCGCATTCTGGCTGACGCCCCGACTACTCCCTCGCAATACCTGATCGCGAATATGAACGAGCATATGGGCGCGATGGCCGACTGGCGCGAGGATTTCAGCGCGTGCGCGCGCGGCGCCGAGGAATGGGCGATGCTCGTCTATGATCCCTACGACGACCGCTGGCACAACGTCGCGACCGGGGCGCAGAACGCGGGCGGCTGGACGGGCGCGAACCCGCTGGTAGTGTGCGATGTGGCCGACCACGCCTGGTCGATCGATTACCGGAGTCGCGAGATTTATGTGACGCGATTTCTCGACCACCTCGACTGGGCTGTCGTCGGCACCCGCTATCGAGCGGTCGATCGGCAATAGTGTTCCTGGGCTTTGCACGGCTGATGCGCGCTAAATCGTTAACTCCCTTACTCCGCCAGTGGGATTGCGTTACTGTTTTGATCAGTTGGTCCGGCGCCGGCGCGGCGCAAGGGAGTATTTGGATGGCCCTCGAACGGGACAAACATATTGCTGAACGGGCGTTGCTCACGATGGACGAGGTTCAGTTGCTCGACCTTTACCGGCGGATGGTGCTGATTCGCCGCTTCGAAGAAAAGACTGCCGAGATGTACTCGCGCGGCAAGATCACCGGCTTTTGCCATCTGTACGCTGGAGAGGAGGCGGTGGCGGTCGGCGCGATCGCGGCGCTCAACAGCAAGGACTACGTGGTTTCGACCTATCGCGAGCATGGCCATTGTCTCGCCAAGGGGGCGTCGCCGCGCGCCGTGATGGCCGAACTCTTCGGCAAAGCGACCGGGCTCTCGCGCGGCCACGGCGGCTCGATGCATCTGTTTGATCCGAATCTGCGCTTCATGGGCGGCTACGCGATCGTGGGCGGCGGCCTGCCGATCGCGACCGGCCTCGGCCTCTCGGCCAAGTACCGCGAGGAACCCGACGTCGTGTGTTGCTTCTTCGGCGACGGCGCGCTGCCGCAGGGCGCCTTTCACGAAAGCCTCAACCTCGCCTCGCTCTGGAAGCTGCCGGTGGTTTTCGTCTGCGAGAACAACTTCTACGGGATGGGCACGATGGTGCAGAACGCCATCTGTCAGGAAGAGCTCTACCGTTTCGCCGAGCCCTACAAGATGCCGGGCGTGCGCGTGGACGGGATGAACGTACTCGACGTTTATGGCGCGGCGACCGAAGCTGCGGCGCGTGCGCGCGAGGGCGACGGCCCCTCGCTGATCGAGGCGGTGACCTATCGCTTTCGCGGCCACTCGATGTCGGACCCGGCCGAGTACCGCTCGCGCCGCGAGGAGCGCATCTGGCAGGAGCGCGATCCGATCAAGAATCTCCGCCGCCGCATGTTGCTCGATCAACGAGTCAGCGAGGCCCAGCTCGACGAGGCCGAGCGCGAGGTTGTCGCGGTTATTGACGACGCGGTGAAGTTCGCCGAGGAAAGTCCCGAGCCCGGCCTCGAGACCCTCGGAAAATATGTTTACGTCGAAGAAAACCGGGACGCCTAGATGGTGACAGACTAAGATGGCGCTAATTACTTATCGTGAGGCCTTGAACCAGGCGCTGCGCGAAGAGATGGATCGCGACAGCCGGGTCTTTATCATGGGCGAGGAGGTCGGCTACTTCGGCGGCGCCTTCAAGGTCACCGACGGGCTGCTCGCGGTGTACGGCGAGCGCCGCGTGCGCGATACGCCGATCTCCGAATTGACGATCGTCGGCGCCGGGGTCGGCGCGGCGATGGGCGGGCTGAAGCCGGTGGTCGAGCTGATGACGATCAATTTCGGCCTGCTCGCGATCGATCAGATCGTCAACAGCGCCGCGAAAATTCACTATATGTTCGGCGGCCACGCCAAGGTCCCGATGGTCATCCGCGCGCCCCAGGGCGCGGGCCATCAGCTTGGCGCGCAGCACAGCCAGAGTCTCGAAGCCTATTTTCTGCATTGTCCCGGACTGCGCGTCGTCATCCCGGCGACGCCGGCCGACGCCAAGGGCCTGCTGAAATCCTGTATCCGGCAGGAGGATCCCGTCGTCTTCCTCGAGCACGAATCGCTCTACGGCGTGAAGGGCGAAGTGCCCGACGGCGATCATCTGGTGCCGCTGGGGCAGGCGCGGCGCGCGCGCGAGGGCAAGGACGTCACGCTGATCTCCTACTCGAAGTGCGTGTACGACACGTTGTCGGCAGCGGAAGCGCTCGAAAATGAGGGGATCGACGCCGAAGTAATCGATCTGCGCACGCTCAATCCGCTCGACCTCAAAACGGTCGTCGAGTCGGTCAAGAAGACCGGGAAAGCGATTATCGTATATGAGGGCTGGCGTACCGGCGGCGCCGGGGCGGAGATCGCGGCGCAAATTTACGAGACCGCCTTCGACAGCCTCGACGCGCCGATCGAACGCGTGGCGACGCTCGACACGCCGATTCCCTACAACGCGCGGCTCGAGCACGCGGCGCTGCCGAGCGCTGCAGATATCGTCAAGGCCGCGGAGCGGCTGGTCTAAGCAATCCGGCGGGTTGATTATCTGATTCATGCCTCATCGTCAGCGCAGGCGACCACCTGAAGGATTCACTCATGAGCAATGAAATCACGATGCCGAAGCTTTCCGACACGATGGAGGAAGGCAAAATCATTCGCTGGCTCAAGCATCCGGGCGATCAGGTTCGTCACGGCGACGCCTTGGCCGAAGTCGAGACCGACAAGGCCGACATGGTGATGGAATCGTTCGATGACGGCGTGCTCGAAGAGATTCGGCTCAAGGAGGGCGAATCGGCGCCGGTCGGCGCGACGATCGCGATGCTGCGTGCAGCGGATGGCGCGTCGGCAGGTGGCACGGCGGGAGAATCGCGCAACACTGCGGCGTCGGCGCCTCGAGCGGCAACTCCCGAGGCTCTCGCGCCGGTGGAAAATTCAACCGCAAAGCGGTCGTCAACCGCCGAGCGCGTTACGCCAATCCGTCCCGCCAAACGCCGCGCCGCGGAGAAAGCGGCCCCTCAGGCTCCGCCCGAAGCCTCGACGAACGCTATGGAGAATCCCGCTTCCGTCTTTACGAAAGACGATCCCGAAGCGCCGGCGGACGCCGACGACGGCGGCGCGTTTCCCTTATCCCACGAGAGCCATCCTGCGCTCAGCGCTCATCCGTCGGCGACGCCGACCGCGATCGCCGCGCCGCCGCCCCGCGCGCTCGCGACCACGGAGCCTCATCCACCGGCGCCTCACGACGGCAAGCTGCGCGCCTCGCCGCTGGCGCGGCGCGCCGCCGACGAAGCCGGCATCGACCTGGCGCAGGTCCATGGCAGCGGGCCGGAGGGGCGCGTCACCAAGCGCGATATCGATAATTTCGTTCGTGAGCAGCAGCTCTTCCGCTTCCGCCGCCTGGTCGCGCCGCGCGAGGGGCTGCCGGGCACGCGCGAAGAGCTCTCGAAGATGCGCCGCACGATCGCGCAGCGGATGGCCCAGTCCAAGCGCGAAATCCCGCACTTCTACGTCACCGTGGAGGTCGATATGGAAGAGGCGGTCAAGCTCAAGAAGTCGCTCGAAGTGACCGAGCTGTTCGAAGAGGACATCACCTACAACGACATCATCGTCAAAGCGACTGCGCTGGCGCTGGCGCGCTATACGCGCATGAATGCGAGTTTTCAGGACGACGGCGTGGTCATCTATCCGCATATCAATATCGGGATGGCGGTGGCGGTCGAGGACGGGTTGATCGTTCCGGTGATTCACGAATGCGAGCGGCTGACGCTGCCGGAAATCTCTGCGGCCGCCCATCGGCTGGTCGGCAAGGCGGCGCGCGGCGGCTTCAGCGGCGACGATCTGTCGGGTGGGACTTTCACCATCTCGAACATGGGGATGCTCGGGGTCGAGCATTTCGCCGCGGTCATCGTCCCGCCGCAGGCCGGCATCCTGGCGGTCAGCGCGGTCAAGGAAAAGCCGGTGGTGAGAAACGGCCAGTTGGCCGTCGGCAAAACCATGATGCTGACGGTGGCCTGCGACCATCGCATCATCGACGGCGTGGTTGGCGCGCGCTTCGTCAACGAGATCAAACGCTTTCTCGAAAACCCGGCAAGCCTGCTAGTTTCGTAAGGCGGCGTGTATGATGCTCGCCACGAGGTGAAGCTTGGCCAACTCCCGTTATGATCTTGTCGTGATTGGCTCAGGTCCCGGCGGTTATGTCGCCGCGATACGGGCGAGCCAGCTCAAGATGAAAGTCGCAGTTATCGAGCGCGATCTGCCGGGCGGCGTCTGCCTGAATTGGGGTTGTATCCCGAGCAAGGCCCTGCTCAACTCCGCTGAAGCGATGGAGACGATTCGCGGCGCGGCGCAGGAGCACGGGATCGCGGTCGGCGAGGTCAGCGTCGATTTCAAGCGCGTCATCGCGCGCAGCCGCGAGGCCGCCGACAAGCTCTCGAAGGGCGTGCGCTTTCTACTGCGCAAGAACAAGGTCGATTACATCGAAGCTCACGGCGCGATCAGCGGGCCGAACCGCGTCGCCCTGACGCCCGCGCCGGGCAAACCGGCGCCCCCCGCCGAGGCCGTCGAAGCCGAGCGCATCCTCATCGCGACCGGCTCGGGCGAGCGTCTTTTCCCCGGGATGGCCGTCGGCGACGGCGTTATGACTAGCCGCGAGGCCCTGCTTCACGATCACGTCCCCGCTAGCATCATTGTCATCGGCGCCGGCGCCATCGGACTAGAATTTGGATACTTCTACCAAGCCTTCGGCGCCAAGCTGACGATTGTCGAGCTAGAAAAGCAGATGCTGCCGGGCTTCGACGCCGAGGTTGCCGAAGAACTGCGCAAGGCCTTCGTCAAGCGCGGCGCCAATATCCTGCTCGGCCACGGCTACAAATCGATGACGCGCCACGACGGCAAATGGACCGTCACCCTCGACGTCGCCGGCGCCGCCAAGACCGTCGAGGCGGAGGCAGTGCTGGTCGCGGTCGGACGCGGCCCGCTCAGCCGCGACCTCGGTCTCGACCGCGTCGGCATCGAAGTCGAGCGCGGCTTTATCAAGATTGATGATTCGTTCCGCACCTCGTGCGCGACTATCTATGCGATCGGCGACGTCGCGCGGATGCCGTTGCTGGCGCATAAGGCCTCCGCCGAGGGTATCGCCGCGGTTGAGATCATGGCCGGGGTGCGCGAGCCCGGCTTCGACTTGCTCGCCATCCCAGGCTGCATCTATTGCGAACCGGAAGTTGCGACCGTCGGCTTGAGCGAAGCGGACGCGGTTGCGCGGGGAATCGAAGTCAAGGTCGGCAAGATTCCGTTCCGCTCCAACGGCAAATCAGTTGCGGTCAATCAGACCGAGGGCTTCGTCAAAATCGTCGCCAGCAAACAATACGGCGAAGTGCTCGGATGTCAGATCATCGGCCATCATGCCACCGACCTGATCTCCGAAGTGGTGCTCGGAAAGACACTCGAAACGACCACCGCCGAGATTGGCCGCAGCGTGCACCCTCATCCGACGCTCTCCGAGACCATCATGGAGGCTGCGCTCGCGGCGGAGGGCGAGGCGATTAACTTCTGATGTCGATTCTGCGCATCGCCCGCCTCGGCCGCGTCGATTACGCTGCGGCGCTCGAGTTGCAGCAGGCGCTGGTCGCGCAACGATCGCATGACACGAGCGCTGATACGCTGCTCGTGCTCGAGCATCCCCCGACTTACACGCTCGGCCGCGGCGCTGATGAACGCTTCCTCCTCGACCCGCCCGCGGGCGTGCCGATTCATCGCGTATCGCGCGGCGGGCAGGTGACCTGGCACGGGCCCGGCCAACTGGTCGGCTATCCAATCCTGAAGCTCGAAGGCGCGGAGCGCGACGTCATGCGCTACCTGCGCCGGCTCGAGCAGGTGATCATCGCGGCGCTCGCGCGTTGCGGTATCGCCGCCGAGCGCCGCGCCGGGTTGACCGGCGTATGGGTTGGGACTGAGAAGATTGCCTCAATCGGAGTCGGTATCCGCCGCTGGGTGACGCTGCATGGCTTCGCGGTTAACGTCGCGATCGACCCCGACGGCTTCGCGCGGATCGTGCCGTGCGGAATTGCCGGCTGCCATATGACCTCGATCGCCAAGCTTGGAGTCGAAGGGGTCTCGATGGCCGCATTCTCGGGGCTGATCGCAGAGGCGTTCGCTGCGGTTTTTGGCTATCAGCAAGTTGAAGCTCTCAACGGCCGCGCGCTCGTCGCAACTCCCGCCGCGCCCGACGACCTCGCTGCTCACGGATAAATCATGGGCGAGCGCAAACATCCGGAGTGGATCAAGGTTCGCGCGCCCACCTCGCCCGAATACTTCCGCACGCGCGCGACGCTCGCCGAGCTCAAGCTGCACACAGTCTGTCAGGAGGCCTGCTGTCCGAATATCGGTGAGTGCTTCGGGCATCGCACGGCCACCTTCATGCTGATGGGCGATGTCTGCACGCGCAATTGTCCCTACTGCGCAGTCGCGCACGGCCGCGTGCGCCCGCTCGATCCCGACGAGCCCCGACGTATAGGCGAGGCGGTGGCGCGGCTGGGGTTGCAACATGTCGTTGTGACGTCGGTGGATCGCGACGATCTCGCCGACGGCGGCGCTGCGCATTTCGCCGCGACCGCGCACGCGATCAAGGCCGCGACGCCCGGCGCGCGGGTCGAAGTGCTGGTGCCCGATTTCAAGGGCGCGCACGCGAGCGTCGAGACCGTGGTCGCCGCGCCGGTCGACATCTACAATCACAATATCGAGACTGTGCCGAGCCTCTACCGGAAATGCCGCCCCGGCGGCCGCTATGAGCTCTCGCTCGAGGTCCTCGCTTACGCCAAGGCGGCGGCGCACGGCCGCGCGTTGCTCACCAAAGCCGGCGTGATGCTGGGCCTCGGTGAGGAGCGCGACGAGCTCATCCAGGTGCTCCGCGACCTGCGCGCCGCCGGGTGCGACATCCTGACGCTCGGGCAGTATCTGCGCCCCTCGCCGGATCATCTTCCGGTCGTGCGCTACGTCCCGCCCGCCGAGTTCGCCGAGCTCAAAGCGATCGGAATCGCTCTGGGCTTTCGCCACGTCGAATCCGGTCCGCTCGTGCGCAGCTCCTATCATGCCTGGGAACACGTGAACTGATTGCCGTGATCCTTGTGCCTGACGGGCCCGCCCAACCGAGTCAGGCGGTTACGGTACTTGGTCTAGTCCCGCAGCCGCCCGGCTCCGAAAGGATAACGTGGTGAATCGGAAAAGCTCGACCCGTCAGCGGAGCTACGGCGCGTGGCTGCTCGACTTTCGCCAGCCGGTCGGTCTGCTCCTGCTCGCCGTGACCGCCTTCATGAGTTACCAGGCAATGCACGTTCCGATCGCGACCAAATTTGAAGACCTGTTTCCGGCGGCGCACCCCAACACCGTCCTCTACCGGCAGTTTCGCGAAGCCTATGGCGGGGCGCAGACGCTAGTCCTGATGCTGCGGGTGAAAGACGGCGACATTTTCACGCCGCGCACGCTGCACGCGATCCAGGATATGAGCGATAAGGTTAACGCCCTCCCCGGGGTCAACCATAACGAACTCTTTTCGCTCGCTTCCTATCGCGTGCTTTACGCTCGCGCCTTGCCCGGTGTCCTCAAGTCGGAACCCTTCATGTGGCCCAAGGTCCCGGCGACGGCTGCCGGTATCGCCGAGCTCAAGGCTAATGTCCTGGTGCATCGCGAGCAGCTCGCGGGCCTCGTCACCGAAGATCTCAAGGGCGCACTCGTGGTCGCGAGTTTCAATGAAGGCACGCTCGATTATGTGGGGGTCTTCGATGGCGTTCAGCAAATCATTCGCGATCATCAGGACGCCAACACGACGATTTATGCCAGTGGCCCTCTGATGTTCGCGGCCTGGGGCTACCATTATCTGCCGCGCATCGAGAAGATCTTCGGCGCGTCATTCGCCCTGATGCTGTTGTTGACCTGGCTCTGCCTCGGACGGCGGCGCGGCTGGTGGGCGCCGGTCGTGACCGGGGTCTGTTCCGCCATATGGGGCGTCGGCTTTATGAGCCTCAAGGGTTACAACTTCGACCCGGCGATGCTGGTCCTACCCTTGATCATGACCGCGCGGGATCTCGGTCACGGCATCCAATGGCAGGGACATTTTTATCACGAGCTCGATCGCCAGGACGATAAGATTGGAGCCTGCGTGACCACCGCCGATGCGCTGTGGCGGCCGGGCCTGATCGCCGTGCTGATCAGTATCGCGGGCATTGCCTTCGTCGCGGTGGGCAGTATCCCGGTCTTGCGGCAACTCGGAATCGGCGGCGCGGTATGGATGGGCGCGAGTCTCGTCGTGGTTTTCGCCGGTCAGCCGATTCTCGTGAGCTATCTGCCGTCACCGGAGCTGCATCGCGCTCCGGTTGGCGTGCGCCGCGGATGGCGCGATCGCCTCACCAATCTCACGATTAGCGCCGGCTGGCCGCGCCTCGTCCTGATCGGCGCCGCCGTCGTTGCCCTGATTGTGGGCCTCGTCGCCGAGCAACGCGTGCTTATCGGCTATCAGACCCCAGGCACTCCGATCTATCGGGAAGATGCGAAAATCAATCGGGACACCGCTGAAATCGCCCGCTTTGTTCCAACCAATACCGCCTGGGTGGTGCTCGAAACACCGGAGTTCCCCAGCCCTCAATCTACGATGGGCACCGCGACGATGCGGATGGGCGACGACCTCGCAGATTATCTGCTCGAACGCGGCGACGCCTCGGCCGTGCTCGGCTTCGGCAATGTCGCCGAAAAGCCGATGAACATGTTGCTGCACAACGGTTTTCCCAAGTTCATGGCGATTCCCGACAGCGAGATGCTCAGTGCGAATCTGTGGGGCTTCTTTTTCGGCGCCGCCGCGCCCGACGAGCCCAAGGCCTACTTCGCCTACCAGCCCTCCGCACGCAACGGCCGTATCCTGATGCTCCTGCCGGACCACACTGCGGCGCGGCTCAACCGCCTGCGCGCAGACCTCGACACTTTTGTGCGCGAGCGCGTGACGCCGGACCATGGTCTCAATCAGGTCAAGCTGCTCTACCTTGGAGGCGAAGCCGGACTCTACCTGGCAATCAATGACGTCACGCAGCGGCTCAATCTACTGAATCTCGCGCTCGTCCTCTCAGCTATCTTCATCCTCGGCGCAATTATGGCGCGTTCGTTCCTCGCCGGCGCACTGCTGGTGCTGATCGCGATGGCGGCAAACTTTCTCGGCTTCGCCTACTTGAATCAGAATGCCATCGGTCTCACCACCGATACCATCTCGGTCATCTCGCTCGGGATGGGGCTCGGTCTCTGCTTTGCCGTTTACCTCCTGGCCGGGATTCAGGACGCGATGGCGGCGGGACTCGAGCTCGATGACGCGGTGCGCTACGCGATTCACGGTGCGGGCCGATGGGTCATCGCCACCTTCCTCGTGATCGTCGCCGGCCTTGCGCCGTGGGCCTTGTCGCCGTTGCTCTTTCAGAACGAGATGAGCCTGATCCTAATTCTCCTGATGGTCACCAATCTGCTTGCCGCGATGCTCATCCTGCCGGCGTTGATTGCGTGGATGCGGCCGCACTTCCTGACGCACATCGAGCCCGAACGCCGCTACGGCGCGCAAGCCCAAAGCTAGGGAATCTCTGCGCAAGTGGGTCGCGAATACCCATTCGTGCAACTCCATCGCCGGCTTCTCAGAATGACGGCGCTACTTTCAGTAGCATTGAACCACTTGTCATTCTGAGCGAAGGCTGCCGGAGCGAAGAATCCCGGATTATCCATGCATCGCGGCTGCTGCCGATCTCGCTGACAATATGTAACTGAACGGTTACATATCTTCCATGAGACTCGACGCGACGATCGCGGTGCTGGCGGATCCGACCCGCCGCGAGCTGCTGCGCCGGCTGGCTGGCGGCCCGCGCCGCGCGAGCGCTCTCGCCGCAGGCTTTGCGATGAGCCGGCCGGCCATCTGCAAACACACGCGCCTGCTTGCCGGGGCCGGACTTATCCGTGCGCGCCGCCACGGTCGCGAACGCATTTACGAGTTGGCACAGGCGGGAGGCCGCTCAATCAGGCGGTTGATTATGGAATTCGAAGATGTCGAACGATTTTGGGAAACCGCACTCGAAGCTTTCAAACGCTACGCTGAGGAGAAATCATGACGATTCGCAAGTCGATCAAGGTGGAGCGCTCGCCGGAAGTCTCATTCAGGATATTCTGCGAAGAGATGAGTCAGTGGTGGCCCGGCGGCTTCGGCAAGGAGACCAAAGCGTTTATCGAAAAACGCGTTGGCAGCCGCTATTTCGAGCGCAGCCCCGACGGCGCCGAGTCCGAGATTGGCCGCGTCACCGCCTATCAGCCGCCGGCCCTCGTGGCCTTCACTTTCCGCGCGCCGAGTTGGGACTTTCCGACGCAAGTGGAAGTCCGCTTCATCGCGGAGGGCGCAGGCACGCGCGTCGAGCTCGAACACTCCGGCTGGGAGCAGGACGCGAAGCTCACCGCAGGGCGCAAGAACTATGACAGCGGCTGGGACATGGTGCTGGGCCACTACCAGGCGCACGCCGGTTCAGTGACACTATAGAGTCTAACGCCGATTGTCGATCCGAGGCCGCTTCGTGCGACTATGGATTGAGCAGTTAACCATCGCACAAGGAGTAGCTTATGAAACTGCACGCATTTCCACCGTCACCGCGCGCGACCAAGACCATGGCGCTCGCGTATCATCTAGGCCTCGATTGCGAGATGAAAATGGTCGATCTATTCACGGGTGAACAGCACAAACCAGAATTCGCAGCGCTTAATCCCAACGAGCGGATGCCGGTGCTCGAGGACGACGGCTTCGTGCTGTGGGAGTCGAACGCGATCCTCCAGTACATGGCGGCGAAGAAACCGGCGAGCGGGCTCTGGCCGTCGGACGCCAAGGCGCAGGCCGATGTTTTGCGCTGGCATTCGTGGGACGCCGCCGATTGGTTCCCGGCCTGCGCGATTCTCACCTTCGAGCGGTTCGTGAAAAAACTCGTCGGCGCGGGCGCGCCGGACCCGGCGGAAGTCGCCAAGGGCGAGACGCAGTTTCACAAATGCGCGAAGGTTTTGAACGCCGCGCTCAAGGGGCGTGAATGGCTGGTCGGCAACAAGCTGACGATCGCCGACTTCGCAATTGGCGCGCCGATGGCGACGGCCGAGCCGGCGCAGTATCCGGTCGCCGACTATCCCGAAATCACGCGCTATTATGCCGCGCTCGCGGCGCTGCCCGCATGGCAGAAGGCGCTCGCCGCAGCCCGCGGCTGAGCCGACGGACAGACTCCTGAATCGTGGCGGCGCGGCCTCAATGAGCTGCGCCGCCGCCGCTGCTCGTCGCGCCGCGCAGGAACAGGAAGGACGGAATCATGATCACAGCGATCAGCGCGAGGATGCGATAGATGTCGTTGAACGACAGCATCGCCGATTGGGCCTGGATCGCCTCGTAAACCATCCCGAGCCCTTGCCTCTGGCCGGTGATTAGCTGCGGTATGAAGCTGAACGACGGCGACCCGGGCATCGCTTGCCTGGCGGCGCCCAGCCGCCACGCATCGAAGGCCGAGAAGTGCTCGACCAGTCGCGATTGATGAAGCTGCTGATGGCTCACCAGCATGTTCGTCATCCAGGCGATGCCGACGGCCGCGCCCGTATTGCGCATCATGTTGTAGAGACTGGCGGCGTTGCCCATGCGCTCGCGCGAGACGCATGATATGGCCGCGGCGGAACTCGGCGGAAAGATCATGCCGAAGCCGAGACCCATCACGAGCATCGGCCAGACGATCGGCCAGGTCGCCGACTGCAGGCTGTAATCCGCGGAGAACCAGCATCCGATCGCGATCAGGGTGAAGCCCAGACCGATGAACTTCGTCGTGTCAACGCCGAAGCGCGCGAGGTTGCCGACAATCATCATCGAGGTCATCGAGCCGATGCCGCGCGGCGCCTGAACGAGACCCGCGTTCCAGGCGTCATAGCCCATCAATTCCTGCAGAAAGACCGGACTGAGCAGTAGTGTGCCAAAGAGAATTGAGCTGAAGGCGACGGTTACCATCATGGCTGCGTCGAAGATGCGGTATTTGAGCACCCGCAAATCGAGAATCGGTTCGCTGAAGCGCAGCTCGCGAAAAGCCAGCGCCACAAACGCGACGGCCGAGAGAATCGTCGCGGCGATCACCCACGAGGAGTTGAACCAGTCGGCGCGCTGTCCGCGATCCAGCACGATCTGGAGCACACCGAGGCTCAGGACCAACAGCACGATGCCTGGATAGTCCACCTTGCCGCCGCGGGCGCGGCGCTGGCGCATGAAAGGCGGGTCGTGCACGAAGGCCGAGACCATGGCGAAGGCGATCATTCCGATTGGCAGGTTGATGTAAAAGTTCCAGCGCCAATTCCAATTGTCCGTGATCCAGCCGCCGAGCGTCGGGCCGAGAATCGGCGCGACCATCAGGCCCACGCCCCACAACGCCATCGCCATCTGCTGCTCGTCAGGTGGAAAGGTCTCCATCAGGATGGCTTGCGAAGACGGAATCATCGCGGCGCCGGAGGCCCCCTGCAGCAGCCGAAAAAACACCATCTGCCGGAGCGATCCCGCCGCGCCGCACAGCGCCGACGCCGCGACGAAGGCGAACACGGAAACGAGAAAATAGCGCTTGCGGCCGAACCGCGACGAGATCCACGCGGTCATCGGCAGCATGATCCCGTTCGCGACCAGATAGCTTGTCAGCACCCAGGCGATCTCGTCCACGCTCGCCGAGAAGCTGCCCTGCATGTGCGGCAACGCCACGTTGATGATCGAGGTGTCGAGCACTTCGAGCGCCGTCCCGAGCATCACCGCCAACGCGATCAGCCACTTGTGGGTTGGTAGAGCCGCCTCCGAGGCGAGTGCCGGCGCCGTACTGGCCGCTTCCATGAATAGCCCTCGACCGTCTTTGAAAAAGCAGCGCTAAGGCTCCGCGCGCATCCACTCGGCGGCCCGCTCGCCGATCATGATGCAGGTCAGGTTGGTGTTCGCGCGCACGATATTCGGCATGACCGAGGCGTCAACCACGCGTAGGTTGGCGACCCCACGCACCCGGCAGAACTGATCGACCACCGCCAGCGGATCGCTGGATGGGCCCATTTTAGCCGTCCCTACCGGATGGTAGATCGTGCTACAATTGGTTCGTACGAAATCCGCGAGGGCCGCATCCGAGTCGACCACCTCCTGAGTGAGATTGACGATCTCCTTGAGATAGGCGGCGAACGGCGCGCGATGCATTAGACGCCATGCCAGCCGCACCCCATCGATCATGCGGCGGAGGTCTTCAGGATCATCGAGGTAATTGAGTTCGATCCGCGGCGGCACATTCGGGTCGGCGCTGCGCAAAGTCAGGCGCCCGCGCGAGCGCGGACGCTGCAGACCGGGCACCACCGAGACGCTCGGCAACGGCAGATCGAGATTCAGGCCTGGCGCAACTTTGGGATCGAAGAAGTTGAAGATGTACATCTGCATGTCGTTGAATTCGCGCGAGCCGTCCGCGGTGTAACGAATCCCGATCGGATTGGTCACGGCCGGATCGTGCGGAATACCGGGCATCGGCGTCCCGGCGACGAAGACCAGCAGATGATCGATTAGATTGCGGCCGACGCCCGGCGCGTCCACGACAGACTCGATTCCCAGCGCCGCGAGTTCGGCGCGCGGTCCGACACCCGAGCGCAGCAGGATCGCCGGCGAATTGATCGCGCCGGCCGAGAGCGTAATCCGCCGCGCGCGCAGGCGCTGAACCATCCCGCCACACTCCACTTGCAGGCCGGTCGCCCGCCCGTTCTCAACGATTACGCGATTGACATTACAGTTGGCGCGGATCGTCAGGTTGAGCCGCGGACGCGCTGCGGCGAGATACCCGATCGCGGTCGAGATGCGCACGCCCTCGCGCCGATTGCGCGGCCATGGCCCGATGCCGGTCGAGCGCGGATCATTGTGATCCCAGACTTCGGGATAGCCCTGCGCGCAGCAAGCCTCGTAAAAGGCTCGATTGATCGGCTGCCAGGCGGCCGGTTGCGGACGCTCAATCCAGATGGGCCCGTTGGCGCCGTGAAAGTCGCCATGCGCGTCGCGATCGTTCTCGAGCTTGCGATGGGCCGGCAGGACCTTCTCGAAACTCCACTCCGGATTGCCGAGCGCCGCCCATTCGTCGAAATCCTCGGGCGTGCCGCGCAGCGCGATATGGCCGTTGACCGCAGAAGAGCCGCCCGTCACTTTGCCGCGCGGAAAGGCGATCTCGCGCCCAGGCACGACCTCGGCGGCGTAGCCCCAATCGTGCGGACCCATCGAGACCCACGAGTGCAGGAGGTCGTCCGGGCTCTCGGCAATAACCGGATAATCCGGACCGGCCTCGAGCAGCAGCACTGCGCGATCGGGATCTTCGCTCAGCCGCGCCGCCAGCGCCGCGCCGGACGAACCCGCGCCAACCACGATGTCGTCGTAGTCCATCAACATTCTTTAGCTCCGTGCTGGTCTTTACTGCAAAAGCTCCGCACCGGACGACTCAGTCCTCGCTCTGCTAGATCACGATCGACAGCGCGCCCGCAGCGATTAGCGCGCCGGCCCAGATCGCATCGAGATTGATCCACGCGCTGCGCAGGATGCGCAATCCGATCCATTCGTACACCACGATCGCGATCGTGCCCATTGTCAGGAACATCGCGCCCGTGTGCAAAAGCACCACCGCGAGGCTCTCGACCAGCCCGATCGCCCCGCCGCCGATCGCCGGCAGCGCGTGATGGTGATGCATCATCGCCATCGGCATCGCCGGAGACGACGGTAGCTTGAGCAGGATCGGGAAAAGCATCAGGCCGGCGCCGTGCGCCGTCGCCATCAGGAATGACCAGATAACCAGATCAAAAGCACTGACCTTCATCGCAACCCAGCGCGGATGGGCGCGCGGCCGGATAAGCCGGAACAACCCGAACAGGATCAAGGCAGCGGCCCCGGCCGGACGGATAATCCACCAAGCGCTCGACATCGCGCCGGCGATTAGTCCCACCACCAGCGCGATCGAGATGAAATGCCCGGCCGCGATCGGGAACAGTGCCGCGATCACTTTTCTCCGGCGCCTCTCCTGCAAGCCCAACGCAACGGCGAACAGCCACCCCATCGACGGGTCGAAGCCGTGATACGCGCCGAGCAGCGTAATCGCGACCCAGGGCCACGCCCGGCTCACGGGTAGCAATAGGAATCCGAGGAGGAGTCGCCCCCTTCGAGCCGCACCTGATGAGCCCGTTCGCCACTGAAGGGCACAAAGAATTTCGGGTCAATTTCGAGGCCACCGGCCGGGTTTGCGTTGACCACTGTAACCCAGCCGCGCACCCCCTCCGGGTAGAACTGCTCATCCCACGAGCCGTAAAGCGAATTGCTCAGATAGATGCGCTTGCCGTCGCGGCTCAGTTCGAGCATCTGCGAGCCGCCATTCAACGCACCCGCCTTGGGATGCGGCGCGTGGGCAACGATTCCGCCCAGCCGCACCTTGCCGGTTAACTTCGGCGTGAACGGATCGCTCACGTCCCACTGTTGCAGGTCGCCGGTGCCAAAGCAGGCGAGATAAAGATAGCGGTCGTCGAGGCTCAGATTGATGTCGGTGATCAGCGGCGGCACGGCCTTGAAGGGCTTGAGCGCCGGCGGCAGCAGATCCGGATCAGCCAATTCGGCCGGCACATCGATAATTTTCCGCAAGCCCCAGTTGCCCTTATCGCGATGCCACAACCAGATCGACGCCGACAGATCCTTCGTCGAGATCACCACGCCGACGAAGCCATGGGTTTTGGTCGGATCGTGCGCCGGCCGCAGTTCGAGCGCCATCTGGTACTCGGCGCTCATTTCGAGCGTTTGCAGATGGCGCCGGCGGCGCAAATCCCACAGATGCAACGCGTGGCCATACTTTCCGCCCATCAGCAGATCCGGCTGCAACCCCTTCTCGATCATGTTGGGCGTGCCCCACTCGCTGGTAATCGCGACGTCGTGTCCGAGATGCCACCAGAAGTCGTAGGCCAGATACTGCGGTCCGCGATCGACCTCCCAACGCCCCAGCACGTCAAAGCTTTCGTGGTCGAGCAGGAACAGGCCGCCGGGCCCCTCGCCGTTAGGTGCTCCCAGTGCGCTGACGTAAATCGCGTCGGGTCCGCAGTGAATCGTATGCGGACGGCTGTACCCGGTGCGCGACGCGATCTCTTCCGGCTCGATTATCTTGACGATTTTCGGCGCGCGCGGATCGGGCTTGGTGTCGATTATGTAAATTCGCGACGAACGCAGTCCCGGCACGATCAGGTAACGCCGCTCGACATGCGGATGCGGTGCATACGGGCAGAGCGCCGCGCTGCAGGCGTTCCAGCCAAAGTGATGCAATTCGTCGCTGGCGACCGGCATCTCGAGCCGCCCGACGACCTGGCTGTAGCTCGACGAGGCGGGATCGAGATCGAGCACGCACATTGCGTCGCGCCTGGGAGAACTGGCGGTTTGCGCCGCCGCCGGAGTGAAGGCCGCCACGTAGGCCAGCTTTTCGCGCGGCGCCTGCATCGCCATGCGCGGCGACGGATAGAAGGTCTGGTCAGCTTTCCACAGTGTCATAATCCACCTGGCGATTGAGCACGTTAGGCCTGGCTGAGGCGCACGCCACTATTCAATCCCGCATCGAGATGGGCGCCGTGTCGAACACGCGCCACGATAGCGACGCCGCCCGTGCCCTTTCAAGGGCTCCGTTGCTTAGCGAGCGTTCGCAGGGGAGGGCAGACGCGCGGCGGGCTACTTTGTGGTCGGCGCCGACGCCGACAGGACCGCGGTCTGCTGCGCCGCGTTCGCCGCGCTGACCGCGATCGAGGCGCTCTGACCGCCCGCGCCTGCATAGGCCGCCACATAGACTTTGCACTTATGGTTGGGCTTGAGAATCGTCAGCGTCGCGCATTTGTTCTTCGTAATTTCAAACAGACTGGGCTGATCGAGTGAGACCGTGATCGGTCCCAGCACAGACATACCGCCTTTGACGGCCTTCACTTTGATCGCTTTCCTGTGGCCGGTGGTCTTGAGCTCGACCGTTGTCGGCGTCAGTTCGATCATCGCTGTGGGCGTCGCGGTTGGCGTCAAAGTTGGAGTCGGCGTGGGCGTGACGGTTGCGGTAGCGGTAGGGGTAGGGGTTGACGTTGGTGTCGGAGTTAAGGTCGGCGTTGAAACTGTGGTCGGCGTCGCGGTTTGAGTAGTCGTTGGCGTGGGCGTTGACGTCGCCGTCGGGCTCGACGTTGCAGTGATAGTCGGCGTCGGCGTGCGTGTCACAGTGGGCGTGAGCGTCGGAGTCGGGATTGGCGTGATCGTGGGAGTTGACGTTACCGTCGGGGTCGGCGTGGAGGTCGGAGTAGGTGTGGGGGTGGCGAACGGATTGATCTCGAAGACTGTGCCGAAGCCCGACGCGCCACCGCTGGCAGTCGTGCCGTAGAACAGGCCGATGTCGTCCATCACCAAGCCGGCAAAGGGCAGCGCGCCATCGGGAGTGTCGCTAAAGGAGTGCAGCACGCTCTCGGTCGCGGCGCCTTCGAGGAATGGCGGCGTCAACGAGAAGACCGTGCCGTCCCCTGGCGAGAAGTTGTCGGCCGACGCGCCCCCCTGTTCAGTCGTGCCGTAGAGTACGCCGTTCGCATCGCTGATTAAGCCGCCGAGCGGGCTCGAACCATTGTTCGCGTCATCGAAGGAATAGAGAATGGTCTCGCCCCAGCTACCACCCTCAACGGTCGGCGGCGTCAATTCGAAGACCGTCCCGCCGGAACCGGCGATCAGACCGCCCGAAGAGGTTACCCCGTAAAGCGCGCCCCCGGCATCCTGCAGAAGACGCCCGTGCGGGTGGAACCCGTCGGGCAGGCGGGAACTTTCCAGGAATCCATGCAATACCGTCTCATTCCAAGGGGTGGGGCTCACGCCGCCGGTGGGTGCCGCGAGCGAAAACGCTGCGCCTAGAGTCGCGCCTCCACCTCCTATAAGCGGCGGCCCGCCGAAATTCGTCGTTCCGTACAGGAGGCCGCTCGCGCCGTCGAGCAACAGCCCGGCCTCCGGATCGGAGCCCTCGACGCCGAGGCTGAAGGGGAAGAGCACGGTTTCGGTCCAAGCCCCGCCCGAAACCGCGGGAGGGCTCAGGGAGAAGATTACGCCGAGGCCCGGGTTGCTCACTGTAGTGGCGCCATAGAGCACACCATTATTGTCAGAAACAAGAGTGCCCTGCGGAACTCCGCCATCGATTCCGCCGGTGAAGTTGTAGAGCACCGTCTCAGTCCACGCCCCGCCCGCGATCGATGGCGGCATCAGCTCGAACACGGTCCCAAAAGTCGTGACGCCGTCGCCCGCGGTTGTGCCGTAGAAGACCCCGTTCGGTCCCGCGAGGAGCGCCGCCTCTGGAGACTGTCCGTCGCTGCCGCCGTTGAAGGCGTAAAGCACCGTCTCGGTCCAGGCTCCGCCGGACCCCGACGGCGGCGTCAGCTCGAATACGGTTCCGCATCCTGAAAATGGTGGACAGTTCGGGACACCACCCTCGGTCGTAGTGCCGTAGAGTGCGCCGTTAACCCCTAGCACGAGATCGCCGAAGGGGCTGCCCCCATCCGCGCCGCCGCTGAAGGAATAGAGTACGCTCTCACCTGCTGCGCGCGCTGCGCGCGCAAATCCAAGCGCCGCGATTAACAGTACGAGGATCGCGTACGCTAACGCTGAACGTCGCTGTGAGCTACGTCTGGTCACCTGGCTGGCCCATTTGCCGAAAACTTACCTAACGATCACGTACTCCGTGAACGCACCTACTGGGTGAATTCACGTACTCCGTTAACGATCCAATCAGCCGCCTTGGGTGTATCTATGACACCACATCGCCTTATATAGCTTATCGCGCATCACCTGACTATAACTTACGCAACTCTTTAAATCGCCGGCAAGCTCTATGGTGAGGAGGTCCTTGAAGAACCGCAGCCTGCACGTCGCGTTCGCGGTGACGACCGCGAGCAAACTGCTCTGGCCTTCGGCACCGACGGCTCCCGATCAACCAGCGAAAGCACCGTCTCAGCAGCACCGCCGAACAGGTACTCCCGCCGCTCCCACCCGCAAAGGCGTACAGCACGGTCTCGTTTCCAGCTCCCACCGAAACTCGTCGGTGGCGTCAATTCGAAGACTGTCCCACATCCGGTCATCGGCGGGCAGTTCGCGGCGCCGCCTTCCGAGGTTGTCCCGTACAACGCACCATTGGCGTCGATCAGCAGGTCCGCATACGGCGTTCCACCGTCGCTTCCTCCACTGAAAGAGTAAGGAACACACTCGCTATCCGCCCACGCGCGCGACGCGATTCCGATCGTCGCAGTGCATAGCAGCGCGAGCGCGAGAGCGAAGGTGCGCCGGCGCTTCTGAGCAGAACTCTTTTTCGTCGTCGGACCGCACATCGGACGGCCCCCCTTTGGCAGTCCCTCGCGTCCTATTGATTCAGGTTGACGCTCTCCAGCGCATTTATCCCACTGTATCGACCTATATAGCCTGATTGCACGCCCGTGACAACAGTCAAATTCGGCAGTTTCACCTTGCAAATCCAGACTCGACTGGCGTATTCCTACCCGTGCTCGGCGGCTCGACCATAAGCAGAATTCGCAGGCGCGTCAGGGCCGACGCATTTCCCGCCCGCGCCGCAACTGGAGCTTCTTTCCGTGCTCCGCTGGAGGTAGACGATGGAGGGCTCTCGCGACCTTGGTTCGCTAATCGGGCGGGTGATGCTCGCGCTGATCTTCGTGATGTCCGGGCTCTCGAAGGTCACCGGGCTTACCGGAACCGCCGGCTATATGGCAAGTGCGGGGATTCCGCACAGCCTGGTCTATCCCGGGCTGCTGCTGAGCATCGCGGTTGAACTGGGTTGCGGGCTATTAGTTGTAGTTGGCTTCAAGGCCCGCCTCGCCGCTCTCGCAATTTTTCTCTGGTTGATCCCGGTGACGATTCTTTTCCACTTCATCCCCTACCGCGACGCCTCCGCGCAGGGCAAAGCGATGGAAGCGCTGATCAACATGATCATGATGATGAAGAATCTCTCGATGATGGGCGGACTGCTGCTGGTCGCCAGCATGGGTCCTGGGGGTTACAGCATCGACGGCGATAAATAAAGGGAAGTGAGCGTTCGGCCGCGGTGAGGCCGGGGCCGGAATAAGCGCCGGACGCGCTCATAAGCGTCCGGCGCTTTCACTTGTGAGGGGAGGGAAAAGCTTACTTCGACGCGGCGGCGCCGGCAGCCGGCTTAATCAGGCTTTGGAGTTCGCCGTTCTCGTACAGTTCGCGCACGATATCACAGCCGCCGACGAACTTGCCCTCAATGTAGAGCTGGGGAATCGTCGGCCAGTTGCTGTGGACCTTGATCTGATCGCGCAACTCCGGATCGCTCAGCACGTCGACGGTGCCATAGGGCACGCCAAGCTGATCGAGCACCGCCACCGTCGCCGCGGAAAATCCGCATTGTGGGAAGTTCCGGTTCCCTTTCATGAACAGGCAGATCTTGTTTTCATTGAGCGCCGACTGAATCCGCTCGATTGCATTCGACATATCGCGTCGCTACCTCCGATTTTGATGTTGCGCAGGAGTGAGGGTTTTCAGCGCAAGGGCATGAACCCGCTCGCGCATCGCTTCGCCCAGCGCTCCATAGACCAATTGATGACGTTCGACCAGGCCGCGCCCCTCGAACTGCGCGCTTACCACAAGCGCCTGAAAATGATCGCCGCCGCCGGTTGTGTCCTGAACTTCAACCAGCGCGCCGGGCAGCCCGCCCTCGATCATTCGCTTAACTTCAGCCGCGTCCATAGTCGGGCTATCTTAGCGCAGGCGGCCCAATCAATGCCACCCGCCTCTTCCCGCGGTCGACCCGGAATCTACGAGGCGGATGGACAACGAGCACCGCCCGCTAATATCGATCAATGGCGCGACTCTCGAACCCCCACTCGACAACCTCTAATCTCACGCAAGCAAGGCCTTAAGGGTTGTTCGACGCGGGCTCTGAGCGCTGCGCTCGCTTACAATCTCGAGAATCGACGTAGCCGCCGAGCTGAGCTTCTCGTCCAACGTAGCTGGTGGCTGACGCGCCGCTTGCGCGGATTTCTTCAGCATCACCTGACGGATCGCTGTCAGCAACGTCAGCTTCTTGACCGGCTTGGCGACGTGCAAGTCGCAGCCCGCCTCAAATGCGTCGTCGATCGCCTCGCCCACGGCGGACGCTGTCAGGGCGATTATAGGGATCGGCCCTTGCCGGCAGCAGGTCGCACGCCGCTCGAGCTCGCGGATCGCGCGCGTCGCCGCATAACCGTCCAGCTTCGGCATCTGAATATCCATCAGGACCAGATCGTAGTGATTCTGCTGGAACTTCTCGACCGCGGCGACGCCATCTGCGACTTCGTCGAGATGAAACTGGGTCTTCTCCAGGTATGCGGCAATCAGCAGACGGTTGTCCGGCGAGTCGTCGGCCAGCAGGATGCGCAGCGGCTTCATCCCGGCGACGGCAGTGCCGGCGCCGGCGCTAACCGCGACTTCGCGATCCTCGTCGTTGGCGTTGACGCTGGTCCCGCCCAACACTTGCCCTACCGCCTCCAGCAAATCGCGTGCGACTGGCGGCCGCCCGAACTCGGCGGTGAAGCTGAAGGTGCTGCCGCATCCAGGCTCGCTCACTACTTTGATCTCGCCGCGGTGCAATCCGACCAGCCGTTGCACGATCGCGAGGCCGAGCCCGGTGCCGCCAAACTTCCGCGTGGTGGACGAATCCGCCTGTGTAAAGGGGCTGAATATCGACTCGATCTGGTCGGCGGCGATCCCGATCCCGGTATCGGCGACGGAAAACTGCAGCACGACGGCGTTTGCTCCCACCGGCTGCCGGTTGGCGCGGTGCGGCGCTGGTTCGAGCGTCAGGACAATCTCGCCGCGCGCGGTGAACTTGATCGCGTTGCCGAGCAGATTGATCAGGATCTGGCGCAGCCGCAGCGGATCGCCGAGCACCTGCGCCGGGACGCCGGGCGCGACGCGTGCCGCCAGTTCGATCTGCTTCTGGTTGGCCCGCAGCGCCATCGTATCGACTACCCGGTTGATCACATCGTGCAGATCGAAGCTCACGCGTTCGAGCATCAGTTGGCCGCTCTCGACCTTGGCCAGATCGAGAATGTCATCGATCAAGTCGAGCAGGGCCGCGCCATTGTTACACACGATATCCAAATAGCGGCGCTGTTTGGGGTCGAGCGCGGTTTCCCCCAACAGGTCCGACATCCCCAGCACGGCGTTCATCGGGGTGCGAATTTCATGCGACATGCTCGACAGGAACTGCGACTTGGCCTTGGAGGCGGCGAGCGCCGCCTCGCGCGCCGCGATCAGCTCCTGCTCGGTCCGCTTCAACCGCTTGATTACCTGGCTATTGATCACCACACAGCGGCGCCCATCCAGCTCGACCAGCTCGCCCGAAACCAGCGCCGGGACCGTCCTCCCGCGCACACAGAAGGAGGTTTCCAAACTATGGACGTAACCTTTTCGTTGAGTCCGCGGACAAAATGACCGATTTGTTCGGTTTGCGTCCAAATGCCCAGTGCTTGAGGTGTTTGGCCGATCATCTCGGCGTGGCTGTAACCGCTGACCACACTCATCACGCGGTTAACTTCTCGATAGGTCAGCTCGGGGAAGATGTGGACGCTGATCGCGGTGGTGCAGGCGTCGAAAATGCGCTGGAAGCCCTGCGCCTGCTCAAGCTCCGCGCTCAGACGCACCCGCTCGGCGCGCAGGAGACAGATCTCCGCGGCAAGCTGCTCGTCCACGCGGCCGTCATCGGCGAAAGCGCATCCGACACTCTGGGATTCGGTCATTCCGATCACCGCTCCGGCAACTCGAGTTACGCGGCGGAAAGACTCGCCCGTACCCGGTAGCGCACCGCAAGAATGATGCCCTCCCGCGAAGCAGCTCTAGCGACACGCAGCGACGCAGGTCATCCCGATTTCAACCACGCGCTGTCGCATTGTTGGTCACTTGGGCTGGCCCGCGAGAGGCGCAGCGAGTTTGAAATCGGCGCGAAACAGACGGAAGATGGCCGACAGACTTAACCACCCTCGCCATTCAGGTGGCGGCGATCCTTTTCAGTCGCGTAGTTGAAAAAGGTCACGAAATGAACCGACGACAACAGATCCAATTGACCGCGGATGAGCAGAGCGAGTTTCTCCGGCAGCCGCGCAAGGCCGCGCTCGCGACGATCGGCAATGACGGCTTTCCGCACGTGGTCGCGATGAACTATCTCGCTAAAGATGGCTTCATCTATATGACCTCCTACGGCAAGGCGCAGAAAGTCCTTAATATCCGCCGCAATCCGAAGGTCGCAGTTATGGTCGAGAGCGGGCAGTCTTACGCCGAGCTGCGCGGCGTAATGATCCGCGGGATGTGCGAGCTGATCGAAGATGCGGAGGTCGTCGCCCGCACGATGCGCGAACTGGCCGGCGAGCAGCCTGGCGGCGCCGCGCCGCGAGCCGCCTCCGGCAGCGCGCCGAAACGCGTCCTGCTCAAGATCGTGCCGCAAAAAATCTCGAGTTGGGACCACGCCAAACTCGGCGGTAAATACTGAGAAACACTAGTGGAGCGCGGTTGCCGCGCGAAGCGAGCAGGCGAGTCCGCGAGCTGCGTACAGATTCAGAGCGAGAAAACTTTCTCCCGACGGGACTTGCTTTTTTGTCTTGTTGGAGTATTGCTCCACTCAACAGAGGCGATTGCCTCCAATGGCGCGAAATCATTTGGAGAAACTCTTTGGGCGCCGAGTTCCATAAACCGCGGGAGAGCTAGTGGAAATGACGACGAAGCAGAATCTCAAATATCAGTTGATCGCCGCCTCGAGTGGTTTTCTGTTCGAGGCTCTTTTTACGATCTTCTGGGGTGTCTTCGGACACAATCTGCCGCCGGCTTCGCCGAACCTGACCGGGCCGGAATTTGCCGGCTACTTTGCGCTCCATCATAACTCGATCCTTTTCGGCAACAGCATGGCCGCGCTGATAGCGGTGCTGTGGATTCCGTGGACCGCTCAGCTCACCGTCGTCATGCGGCGGATCGAGGGCTCGAGCCCGGTTCTGACGATCATTCAACTCAGCGGCGGCATACTGACCGCCTGGGTTCTGATGTTCTGTCCGGCGATCTGGGCCACTGCGGCTTTCCGCCCGGATATGGATCCGAACACGATTCGTACTCTCAACGACCTGGGTTTCATCCTGTTCAACATCACCTATGCGGTAACTTCGCTGCAGGCGATCGCCGCCGGTCTGGTCGGGCTAGCAGACCAGAGTGCGCGTCCGGTCTTTCCGCGTTGGGTAAGCGGTTGGGCGATATTCACGGGCCTCAGCTTTATTCCACTTACCGCGATGCCGTTCTTCAAGACGGGTCCGCTGGCGTGGAACGGCCTCATCTCGTTCTGGACACTGTTCGGAACCTATTTTATGTGGACGGCTTCGATGGGCTATTACATGATCAAGGATGCCCGCATAAGGCTGCACGAGGAGGGCGACGCCGAAGCGGTGCGCTCGCTAAAGCCGAGCCGCGCCGGCGCTGCCTGACGTCCCGATCTGTTCGAGGGTACTCAGTCCGGCGTAAACGCGGCCGTCGCCAGGGAATATCCCGCGGAGAGAAATAATCGCGGAGTTTGTTACCTTTGATCGCGCGCCGCCGACGTCCCGGCGATCCGGCCAAAGACCGCGCCCGACATCAGTCCCGAACCACCCGGATAGTTGTTGTGAAACAGGCCCCCGACCATCTCGCCACAGGCGTACAGTCCAGCGATCGGCTCCCAGTTGGTCGCGATCACTTGCGCGCGGTCGTTGATCTTCAACCCGCCGAACGAAAAAGTGATGCCGCCCGTGACCGGATAGGCGCAAAACGGCGGCGTCTCGAGCTTTTGCGCCCAGTTGGATTTGGGCAGCGATAATTCGCGCGTCGCCATGCCGTCGTGCTCGCCCGGATTAAAACGACCACGGCCAGCGGCAGCGTTGAATTCGTTGAGTGTCCGGAGCGCGGTCGCCTGATCGACGTCCAGCTTAGCGATCAGATCCTCCAGCCGCTCCGCGACGATCGGCTCGCTGGTCGCATAGCGGGGTTCGAGCAGCGCGGTCACTCTGGCGTCGAAGATTTGCCAGGCCACGCCGCCGGGCTGATTCAGAATCGCTCCGCCGAATTTGGCGTAGGTGAACAGCGCCTGATCTTCGCCCTCATCGACGAAGCGTAGGCCGTCACGATTGATCATCACACCATACAGATACGATAGGCGGTTGGTCTTGTCGGTGAGCTGACGATCGCCGAAGGCGGGTGCCGCGGCATTGATCGGCGTCGCGTGGCATCCGCTCCACTGTCCCCACGGCATCGCACCGATCTCCAGCGCCATCCGCAAGCCGTCACCCTGATTGTGCGGGGTGCCGCGCACCTTCGCATGATCCCACGGGCGGCCGAGGTATTGCGCGCGCCACGCCATGTTCGCCTCGAAGCCGCCGCATCCCAGCACGACGGCGCGCGCGGCAACTTCCTGAAGTCCGGCGGGATCCCGGATGACCACGCCGCAGACGCGGCCGCGGCTGTCGAGCATCAACCGGATCGCGCCGCTCCGATAGCGGACTTCGATGCCGCTTTTTCCGGCGCGCGCAAACCACATCCGTGACAGCCCGACGCCTTCATTCGCGGCGCGCAGAATTGCGCCTTTCGGCCATTTGATCGCGCCGCCAACCCGCACCGCGCCGAGCGAGATGGCGGGCTCAAAACGGATGCCGTTTTCCGCCATCCACAAGGCGGTCGGGTAGGATTGCGAAATGAGGGTTTCCGCGAGCTCGGGATCAGTCCGATCGCTGGTCATACGGCGCAGGTCGGCCCAGAAAGCCTCCTGTGGATAAGCTTCGAGCCCCTCGATGAAGCCCGGCAACTCATCTGCCTGCGGCGCCAGGCGGAGAATCTCGGCGGCCTGGTTGAAAGCGATGCGCAGCAGGCCGCCGCTGTAATAGGTATTGCCCCCGCGCAACTCCTCTGCAGCCTTCTCGAGCACGAGCACCTTCGCAGCGCCCGCTTCGCACGCTGCGACCGCTGCCGAGAGCGCGGCGTTACCGGCGCCAACCACGATCACATCATAAGCTGCCACGCACCCTCCGAGCGCGTCGCGCGCGACTCAGAATATCGCGCTGACGCCGCATCAAATATCGCACAACCACAACGCGACAAAAATGCTCTACGCGCGTTTGATACACCGGCTTGACCGCTCGGCGTGCAGGATGGAACTTTGGATTCATGACGACCGCGTATGACGTGATCGTAGTGGGCGGCGGCAACGCGGCACTGTGCGCAGCGCTCGCGGCGCGCGAGAGTGGCGCTTCGGTTCTGATCCTGGAGGCTGCGCCGGAGGCCGAGCGCGGCGGCAACTCGCGCTTCACCGCGGGCGCGATGCGGGTCGCATACAACGGTGTCGAGGACTTGACGCGCCTGATGCCGGATCTGAGCGACGAGGAAAAATCTCAGACCGACTTCGGCGCCTATCCACAGGATCAGTTCTACGACGATCTCTGTCGCGTCACGCAGTATCGGACCGACCCGCAACTCGCGGAGACCTTAGTAACGCAGAGCTTCGACACGATGCTCTGGATGCGCGCGCGCGGAATCCGTTTTGTCCCGATTTATGGACGGCAGGCCTTCAAGGTCGATGGGCGTTTCAAGTTCTGGGGCGGCCTGACGGTCGAGGCTTGGGGCGGTGGCCCCGGACTGGTTGATTCGCTTTACGCGATCGCGGCCCGCGCCGGAATCGCAGTGCTTTACGCCAGCCGCGCGCGCGAGCTGATGATCTCCGATAACGGCGTCCGTGGCGTCGCTATACGCATGCAAGGCCGCGCGGCCGTGCTTGACGCGCGCGCCGTCGTCCTCGCTTCCGGCGGCTTCGAGGCCAACGCTGAGTGGCGCACGCGCTATCTCGGCCCGGGCTGGGACCTCGCGAAAGTGCGTGGCACCCGTTTCAACACCGGCGACGGTATCGCGATGGCGCTCGCGGCCGCGGCGATGCCGGCCGGCAACTGGTCCGGATGCCATGCCGTGGGCTGGGATCGCAACGCGCCGGAGTTTGGCGATCTCAGCGTCGGCGACGGCTTTCAGAAGCACAGCTATCCCTTCGGCATCATGGTGAATGCGCTGGGGCGACGCTTCGTCGATGAGGGCGCGGACTTCCGCAACTACACCTACGCGAAATACGGCCGCGCGATCCTCGAGCAGCCCGCCCAGTTCGCCTGGCAGATTTTCGATCATAAGGTGACCCATCTGCTGCGCGACGAATACCGGCTCAAACGGGTGACCCGGGTCAGCGCGGAAACCCTCGAGGCGCTCGCACGCAAACTCGAAGACGTCGACGGTCCAGGATTTCTCGCCGAGGTCGGAGCCTATAATTCCGCGGTGCGCACGGAGGTTCCGTTCAATCCGAACATCAAGGACGGACGCTGCACGCGCGGCCTCACGCTCGAAAAAAGCAACTGGGCGAATACGCTCGACACGCCGCCTTTCGAGGCTTACGCCGTCACCTGCGGCATCACCTTCACCTTCGGCGGCCTGCGGATTGATGAAGACGGCGCGGTGATCAATACCGACGGCGTCCCGATTCGCGGGCTGTACGCCGCGGGCGAACTCGTCGGCGGCCTCTTCTACTTTAACTATCCAGGCGGGACCGGATTGATGTCCGGCTCCGTATTCGGCCGGCTCGCCGGAACCGCGGCTGGCCGCGCCGCGCTACGCTGATCAAGAATTTTGACGCAGCTCCGGGGGGCGGCGGAGTCTGCGACGCGCGGCCAAGATAAAGACTCGCCTGATCGGACGCTATCTGAACGCACCTCGCGCACTCGTTTGCTCGTTTCGCTTCGCTTCCCTAGGGGCCGGCAACCGCGCTCCGCTGATCAAGAATTTTGACGCAGCTCGCAGACTCGCCTGCTCGCTCCGCTCGGCAACCGCGCTCCGCTAGTGTTTAGCTCATCACTTCGCGGGCGGCGAAAGCCTCCGCGATACCGCGCTCTTCGGGCGCGAAGTCGAGCTTGTCCATCCCCAGGTACTTGTTGCTCTTGTTGCGCGCGAGTTCTTCTGGCGTAGCGTCGCGATAAACTTCGAGCTGGTTGCCGTCGGGATCGCGGAAATAGATGCTTCGCGTGATCCCGTGGTCAACCGTGAAGTTGATCGTCGCGTCATTCGCCTTGAGTTCCTTGTAGGCGGCCTGCAGATGAGCTTCGTCGCGCAGCCGAAAGGCGATATGCACCAGGCCGATCTGATTGGGCTGATTGCCCATGGCGTCCGCCCCGACTTCAACGCAGGCAATCTCATGATGGTCGCGGCCGTTGCTGGCGAAAAACGCCATCTTGAGCTGCGGCAGCTCCATCATCTGCTGTAGGCCCAGGACCTCGGTGTAGAACTTCTTCGACCGCTCGATGTCGCGAACTTTGATCACGACGTGGCCGATTCGATCAGGTTTGATCATTGGATTACCTCCCGCAGAGGTGCATCACTGCGTTGTGGATTCTTACTCCCACGACGGGATTTTGTCGATACTAATCAGTACAGCCGGGGGCCGACGAAAACTCCGTCGATGGCATGCTTGGTGCGGTAGACGGCCTTCTCCGGCAGCGCCAACAGCCGCTCGGCGAGACGGCGGGTCGCGTTCATCAACTCCGCCGCCGGCGTGACTTCGTTGACCAGACCCATCGTCAACAGTTCGGACGCCGTGTAGCGGCGACAGAGAATCATCGCCTCCTTGGCGCGCCACGGTCCCAGTCGTTTCGCCAATACTTCTGCGGGGCCGCCCCTGAAGGGCACGCCAAGTTCCACTTCGGGCACCCAGAATTGCGCGCCTTCCGCCGCGATCAGGAAATCCAGCCCCGCCGCTAACGCCCATCCCCCGCCGACTGCATAGCCGTTGACCGCGCCGATCGTCATGCAGTCGAGCCGCAGGATGGTGTCGAAAATACGCCCGATCACTCGCGGCGCTTGTCCGCTGCGCGAGGCGAACTGGCGCACACGCTCGGCCGGGTCAGTAATCCCTTTGAAGCTCGACATATCGGCGCCGGCCGAAAAAGCTGCGCCCGTGCCGGTGACGATCATCACCCGAGTCTCACGATTCGCGCGCACGCGAAAAATCAAATCCTCCAACTCGCCCAGCACTTCGAGATTCAGGCAGTTGCGCCGCTCGGGACGATTGAAGGTGATGACCGTGACCGGCCCGTCCTGTTCGAAGCGAAAATTATCCGGCATCGCGATTACCTCGACCAGAGTTACTCCAGGAAGAATCCATTGATCTGCGCCTTCGCCTGCACAATCGCCGCGTGGTTTTTCGCCGCCAGACTGCGCGCCAGCTCAAGCGCGACCGGCATCAGCTCTTCGCGCTTGACCACGCGATTCAACAGTCCCCATTGATAAAGCTCGTCAGCCTTGAAGTGACGGCAGGTAAAGGTGATCTCCTTGGCGCGCGCGGCGCCGACGTGAGCCGCCATCCATTGCTCGGGTCCGCGCGGTCCGGGCGCGCCCAGATCGACCTCCGGCAGCCAGAATTCGGCACCCTCGACGGCGATCCGCAGATCGCACGCGAGCGCGAGAAACCATCCGCCGCCGACCGCGAATCCGTTGACCGCCGAGACCGTCGGCAGCTCGATATCCTTCAGCATCGCCAAGGTGCGGCGCAAAACCTGCCGCGCCCGCGGCGAGGCTGTGCTGAACAGCCGATGGCGCTCCGCCGGATCACTGACGCCCTTGAGCCGCGAGATGTCCGCGCCGGCGCAAAAGGCGCGCCCCGTGCCGGTAATCAACAGTGCGCGCACGTCGGCATCGCTGCGCACCGCGATAAGGTTAGCTTCGAGCTCTGCAATACTGTGCTCATTCAGCGGGTTGCGCTTCTCGTCGCGATCAAAAGTCAGGGTCGCGACACCGTCCTGCTTTTCCAGCTTGAAATACTCGTTCATCTTGGGCCTCCCGAATCCGCCTTGCGCCGCGCCGGCGCAGCGTTTCAAATCACGCCGTCCCGCCGCAGTTCGAGGATCTCCACCCGCGCCACTCCCAGCTCCGTCAGAATGTCGTCGGTATCTTCGCCGAGCGCCGGCACTCTCAGTTTGTCGCTTGCCCCGGCCTCACCCGACAGCTTGATCGCCGACCCGAGCACATTGACTTCGCCGTGACCGGCAAACTCGCCGATGCGCAAAAGACCGCGCAACTTGAGTTCTTCATCGGTCGCGACCTCGGTGATCGTCCGGACCGGCGCGCACGGGATACCGTGCTCGATCAGAAGATCGACCAGCTCGTCACGTTTGCGCGGCGCCACCCAGGCGCCGACGAGCTCATCGACTTCGTCGATAATCTGGTAGCGCCCCTGGTGGTCACAGTAGCGCGGTTCATCGAGCAGATCCGCGCGGTCCATCAGGCGGGCAAAGCGCCGCCAATGATCTTCGGTCAGGCAGTAGATCAGGATTTCGCCGTCCGCGGCCGCGTAGGTATTCGACGGGCACGCGCTCGGATGCCGATTCGCCAGGCGCGGCAGCGGATTCCCATCGAGCGCGCTGGCGATCATGCCGTTGACCGCCGGTACGCAGACATCGAGCATCGCGACTTCGACCTTGCGGCCGCGGCTGCTGCGTCCGCGCTCAATCAGCGCGGCCATGATGCCGGCCACCAGATGCATCCCCGCGCTGGTATCGATCAGCGCCGCCGTCGCGCGGACGCCCGGCCGATCGGCGTATCCGGTCATATCGATGATCCCCGACGCTGCCTGCACGGTGAAGTCCATCGCACCAAGGTTCGCCCAGCGGCTGTCGGCGCCGTAGCCCTTGCACGACGCATAGATCAGCCGCGGAAACCGCGCCGCCAGATCGTCGTAGCTGAAGCCCAGCCGCTCAAGGACGCCTGCCGCGTAGTTCTCGACGAGCACATCCGCGCCGGCGAGCAGACGGAGCAGCAGTTCGCGTCCGCGCGGCGCTTTGAGATTCAGCGTCACCGACTTCTTACCCGGGTTGAGCATCAGGAAACCCGCGTTGGCGCCGTGCGCATTCGGCGGACGCATCCGCAGAAATTCGCCCTCGCCCGGCGGCTCGATCTTGATCACCTCGGCGCCGAAATGCGCAAGCTGGAGGCCGCAGTAGGGCCCCGCGTAAATCTGCGCAACCTCGATAACCCGCAGTCCTTCGAGCGGCCTGCTCACGCGCGGTACTTGGCGATCACTTCGCGGCTGAAATCCTCGATCATCTCGCGTCCGAAGGGCGGCACCACCTGGATCGCGATCTGCTTGACGCCCGCCGCTTCGAGCGCCTTGACCCTCGCCCGCAGCTCCTCGCCGCGTCCCGTCAGCGTCATCGTCCCGAGCAAATCCGCATTGGCGAATTTTTCCTCGCCGGGCCGCATATAGATGAGATGGCCCTCGTGCATTTCGAGGTAGCGCTTGGACGCCGGCGTCTTCATCGTCGGAATATGCTCATCGCGATAGCGCTCCCAGAGCTTGAGCAGCGGCCCCTGCAGGCCGCTCGCGACCGCCGACGCCTCCCACAGCGCATGCAGAAAGACCATCGCGAACGGCCCCATCCGCTCCACCACGCGCGGCGAATCGGCCTTTTCCCCGTCGCGCAGCACGCAGCCCGAAGTCAAAATCGCGTTTGGCAGATGATCGAATGAACGGCCCGCGCGCTGCGCTCCGCGCTTGACTGACTCATATTTTTGTTTGAAGCGCTCCGCATCCGACAGCACGGTCAACCAGCCGTCTGCGATCTCACCGGTCAACTCGAGCGCCTTCGGCCCGTCCGCAGCGAGATGAATCGGAATCGGATCCTTCAGATTGATATAGCCGTGGTCCTGATGGAGGAACCGAATCGGCTGCTCGCGCTTGCCCTCGTGATAGATCACCTCTTCGCCGCGCAGCAGCTTGCGCACCATCGCGACGTACTCGCGAATCCGTTCGAGCCGCACCGGCGGCAACCCCATCGTATTGCGCCCGGTGAAGCCGCTGCCGATCCCGAGCACCGTGCGGCCCGGCGCCAGCAGATTGATGGTCGCGATCGAATGCGCTGTCACCGGCTCGATCCGGTTCGACGGAATCGCCACGCCGGTCGCGAGTTTGATCCGTTTCGTGCGCTCGGCCGCCAGCGCCATGCAGACGTACACGTCGCTGTAGATCATCTGCGAATCGTAGAACCAGCATTGCGTGAAGCCGTGATCCTCGGCGACTACGAGGTCCTTCCAGGCGTCCGGGCGAGCCGGATAAGAAAGCGCAAATTCCATCGGGATACTCCATGCTGCTTGCGCAGTGATGGACCTTCATTCCGCGTCGCGACGCCGATGTCAAGCGGCGCTATGTCAGGTGCACAAAAAACCGCCGGGCGAACTGCGAAGTCCGCCCCGCGTGGAGCATCTCTTATTTTAGCCGCGCCTCAGTGGGTGGCCGAATCCGCGAGGCGCGGCCAAGATAAGGACCCCGGATCCCAAGCTCTCTCGAAGCAAAAACGGGCAGCCCTCGTGAGACTGTCCGCCTGATGCGCCATTCCCTGCGGTCAGTGCAAGTTGTAGTAGCGCTTCGCGCCGCCACCCAGCACGTTCGCGAGCGTCTCGGGCTTGAGCCCCATCCGCTTGATCATGTTGGGCGCGTCGGGGAAGCCGTCGGCGTGCGGATAGTCCGTCGCCCACAAGATATTGTCCGAACCGATGTACTCGGCCAGATGCTTGAGAGAGCCTTCGACCGGCTCGAATGAGATGAAGCACTGCCGGCGGAACAGTTCGCTGGGCCGCATCGATAGTCCGGTGTCGTTCATCCCGATATCGTCGAAATGGCGGTCCATGCGATCGAGCCATCCGGCGATCCAACCGCCGCCCGATTCGAGAAACGCGATCCTCAGCCCAGGGAAACGATCGCAGACGCCGCACATGATCAGGCTCGCGGCTGCCGCCATCATCTCCATCGTATGCGCAACCAGGTGGCGCACGGCGAAGCCGCGCGTGAACCGATCGAACCCGATGGTCGGCTGGCCGCTCTCCGAGCCGCTGTGGATGCCGATCGAGAAATCGGCCTCCTGCGCCGCCTGCCACAACGGATCATAATCACGATCGTGCAGGGTGCGGCCATTGTAGGGATTCGGCCGGATAAAGCCCGCGCGAAAGTTCAGCTCTTTGACCGCGAATTGCAGCTCCTGCACCGCGTGCTCGATCGATTGCATCGGAATCATCGCCGCGCCGAACAACCGCTCCGGATAGGCCTTGCAGTAGTCCGCGAGCCAGCGGTTGTAGGCGCGGCAGACCGCCGCGGAAAACTCCGGCTCCTGGGTCGCGCCCATGAACAGCCCGAGGCTCGGGTAGAGAAACGCCGCGTCGATCCCCTCGGCGTCCATGTCCGGAATCCGCGCGTGCGGATCGAAACCGCCGCGCTTGCCCTCAAGATAAGGCATCAGCTTCGAGTTCATCGTGCCGCCGGCGCGCGCGCCGAAGTTACCCAGCGCGCCGAGCTTGACCGTGCGCTTCCCGCGCCCGAGGTCGATCGCGCGATCGCCTTCGATCCGCAGCAGCTCACCGCCGTCGTCGCTCATCAGCACTTTGGGGCAGACGTCGCGGAACTTGGGCTCGATATACTGTTCCCACAAATCCGGCGGCTCCAGGATGTGGCCGTCGGCGTCGATAACTTTGTAATCCATTCTGCTTCCTCGCCTCTGTCTACATTATGTAGGACGCCAGCTACTGCAGGTTATAGTACCGCTTGGCCCCGACCGCGAGGACGTTATGCAAGGTCGCCGGCGCCAGCCCCATCCGCTTGATCATCCCGGGCGCATCGGTGAAGCCGTCAAGATGCGGATAATCGGTCGCCCACAGGATATTCTCCGAGCCGATATACTCGGCCAGATGCTTGAGCGAGCCCTCGACTGGCTCGAACGAGATAAAGCATTGGCGGCGGAACAATTCACTCGGCCGCATCGAGAGATGCGTGTCGTTCATGCCGACGTCGTCGTAGTGCCGGTCCATCCGATCGAGCCATCCCGCCATCCAGCCGCCGCCCGATTCCAGGAAAGCGAACTTCACTTTAGGAAACCGATCGCAGACGCCGCACATGATCAGGCTGGTCGCCGCCGCAATCATCTCGAAGGTGTGCGCGACGACGTGGCGCACGGCCCCGCCGCGCGTGAAACGATCCATCGCGAGCGTCGGTTGGCCGCTCTCAGAGCCGCCGTGGATACCAATCGAGAAACCCAGCTCTTGCGCCTCGTTCCATAGCGGATCGTATTCGGGGTCGTGCAGCACACGGCCGTTGTAAGGATTCGGGCGGATGAAGCCGGCGCGGAACCCCAGTTCCTTTGCGGCGAAACGCATCTCCTGGACGGCGCCCTCGACCGATTGCATCGGCAACATCGCCGCACCGAACAGCCGCTCCGGATAGGGTTTGCAGTAGTCCGCGAGCCAGCGATTGTAGGCGCGGCAGACCGCCGCCGAGAATTCCGGATCTTTCGTCGCGCCCATGAACAGCCCGAGGCTCGGGTAGAGAAACGCCGCATCGATCCCCTCCGCGTCCATGTCGGGGATGCGCGCGTGCGGATCGAAGCCGCCCTTGCGCCCTTCGATGTACGGGATTCGCGGGTTGACCTTGCCCTCGCGCGCACCGATGGCGCCGGTCGCGCCGAAGCTTACCTTCTGCTTGCCGCGGCTCAGCGAGATCGCGTAATCGCCTTCAATCCGCAGGATCTCCTCGCCGTCCGCCAGCGTGATCAGCTTAGGGCAGCCTTCGCGATACTTGGGTTCGATATAGCGCTCCCACAAATCGGGGGGTTCGCAGATATGGCCGTCGGCGTCGATGACGTTATAGTCCAAGACGTTCACCTCGCATCCTGTGCGTTGAATTCTCGCCTGATCTAACCACAGTGGCGCTTATCCGTACAGCTTGCGCGGTCAGGGCGCTCGGCGGAAATGATCTGCGATCACTTCGGCGACGCAACAGGTCAGCTTGCGGGCATAGGGCACGTGCAGAAATTCGTTGGGACCGTGCGCGTTCGAGTGCGGCCCGAGCACGCCGCTGATCAGGAATTGCGCTTCGGGAAATTTTTCGCCCAACATGCTCATGAATGGGATCGTTCCACCGAGTCCCATGTAGGCCGCCGGCCGGCCGAACCAGCGCTGTGAACCCGCCTCGAGCGACTTCTCCAGCCACGGCGCGAGCGCCGGCGCATTCCATCCGCTGGCGCCCCAGTTACTGCTGAAACTCACCTTCGCGCCGTAAGGCGGATCCTTTTCGAGGGTCTCTTTCATACTGCGGTTCGCCTGCTTGGGGTCGCATCCGGGCGGAATCCGCAGCGATAGCTGAAGCGTCGTCGACGGCCGCAAAACATTGCCCGCGTTGCCGATCTGCGGAATCCCGTCGGCGCCGATAATCGACAGCGCCGGCCGCCAGTCGCGATTCAGGATTAACTCCGCGATGTCCTCCGACGCCGGCCGCGCCCCGTCGACGAACGGAAACTCCGCGCGGATCGAGTCCTTGAGAATCACCGCCGCCGTCTCCGCTTCCTTGATCCGCGCCGGCGGAATCGCGACGTGATATTCCTCAACCAGTATGCGGCCGGTCTTTTCATCCTCGATTCGGTTGAGCAACTGGCGCGCGATGCGGAAGCTGTCGGGCACGATCCCGCTCGCCCCTGAGTGAATCCCTTCGGTCAGCACTTCGACCTTGAGCGTCCCGCCAGCCAGCCCGCGCAGCGACGTCGTGCTCCAGAGCTGATCGTAATTCCCGCAGCCCGAATCGAGCCCGACGACCAAACTCGGCCGGCCGATCCGCTCGCCAAGCTCCCCGATATAATGCGGCAGGTCGAAGCTCCCACTCTCCTCGCAGGCTTCGATAATCACCACGCAACGCGCATGAGGCATCGCCGCGGCCTGCAGCGCGCCGATCGCGCCCAGGCAGGCGAACATCGCGTAGCCGTCATCCGCTGCGCCGCGTCCGTAGAGCCGATCGCCTTCGAGCGCCGGCTGCCACGGCCCCAGGCCGTCGCGCCACCCGGTCATCTCCGGCTGCTTGTCCAGATGGCCATACAGCAGCACGCTGTCGCCCGGGTCCGCCGCCGCGTCCCCCGCAATATCGATCAGAATCAGCGGCGTGCGCTTCTCGGTCCGCACGATCTCGAACTTCATCTGCCGGATCGGCTGCGCGCGCGCCCACGCCTCAAAGCGCGCAACCACCTGATCCATGTAGCCGTGCTCGCGCCACTCCTTGTCGAAGGCCGGCGACTTGTTCGGAATCCGGACGTACTCGATGAGTTCCGGCACGATCGATTCGCGCCACAGCCGATCAACGTAGTCGCCGATTACGCTCGCGTTCATGTCGGAAATCTACAGCGCTGGGCCCGCCGAGCAAAGCAGGTCGAGGTGCACCACAACCGACCCGACTGCGACGGCAAGATCAACCCGGCAGCGGGCAGACTCCTCCCCGTTCCAGTCCGAGCGCGCGGATCAGGCGCCCATACCCAACGAACGCGGTGATGCGAAATCCCAGGTCGATAATCTCGGTCTCCGTGAAATGTCGGCGCAATTCATCAAATAACGCTTCGGATGCCTGTGTGTGATCGCCAGCGAGCACTTCCGCGTACCAGACCGCGGCCTTCTCCGGCGCGGTCAGAATCTTGCTCTCGCGAAAATTACGCAACTCCGCGATTTGTTCTTCGGTCAGCCCTTGTCGCCTTGCCAAGGCGACACGCCCGTTCATTCAAAGCGCGCAGTCGTTCTTCTCCGCCACCTTGAGCCGCACCATCTCGGTCAACCGCATATCGAGACTACCGCGGGTCTCGAAGATGAGCGGAAAGTAGTAGCTTGCGAAGGACTTGAAGACCTCTGGGGCATGCGCGAATGCACGGACAAATTCCGAACCCGCATATTCCTTGTCGTAAGTCCTCATGATCTCCTGAAGTTCGGGAGCAACCTGCGGAAACGGGATCAGACTGACTTGGGCCATCTTCCTTTCCTCCCCTCGGATGCTGTGATTCGTGACCAACTGCTTGTCAAAGACCAACGTCCGATGACCGCCGCTCAGCGATTGCGATGATCGCGTTCCAGGTTCGGCTCTTTCGGATGGGGATACGGATGGGGCGTCGGCACAATCGTATGCGTCGCGACCGCCGCGGCTTGCCGCCCGGCTTCGCGCAGGATCGCGATGATCTTGTCTTCCGCAGCGTAATCGAATGGATCCTGCAGCCGCTGCTCGATCTCGCCGCCGCGCTCCGGCCGATTGGCGACGTACCATTGCGAGGTCTTCGCAATCGCCTGCACCGCCGGAATCAGATCGCGATAGCCGAGTTGCGTCTTGATCTTGAACAGATCCATCACCCGATGGTTCACGCTGCCCCCGATCGAAATCGAACGCGCCGACGTCCCGAACGAATCCGGAATACTGACCACCTCGAGCTCGCGCCCCAGCTCGCGTGCGATCACCTCGACCACCTGCCGCAACGAGAGCTGCTGTTCGTCGCCGCAATTATAGATCTGCCCAGCCGCCACTTTCGGCTGATCGACCGCCAGCAGCACCGCGTGCGCCAGATTTTCCGCGTAGCCGTGCGTCATCAGCGAGAGCCCGCCGTCCGGAATCAGAATCTCGCGCCGCCCGTCGAGAATCCGCCGGATGATGCACCATTCGCGCGGGATCAGTTGATACGGCCCATACACATACGGGTAGCGATAGACCACGCCGTTCGGATGAACCTTCAGCACCGCATCCTCGGTGCTTTTGATCAGCCACGAAAAACGATGCTCCTGCTCGCTCGCGACCAGCGGCGCGTCTTCCGGCATGCCGACCAGCAAGCCGGAGGGGAAATTCGCCGACGGCTCGAAATAGCCGCGATAGCTCGGCACCCCTCCGATCGCGATAAAGCAGGCGGTCTTGCCTGCCAAAGCCTCCGCCACGAAACGAATCCGCCCGTACGTCGCAATCACCACGTCGTAGGTGCGATTTCCTACCACGCTCTCAATCGTCTCGCGAAAATGCGGATCGCCGTGCAGATGATTAACCTCCGGCGGAATCTCCGGAATCTCGTGCGTGCCGCGATGGAAAATCGTGACCTTGTAGCCCCGCTGGATCAGTCCGTGCGCCAGAAATGGACCGGTCGGTCCGGTGCCGCCTACGATCAATGCTTTCATCAGTTTTCCAATGCTTTCCTGAGTATTACGCCAGATAAAAACGCGTGCCGCAGATAGTCACCTGATCGTCCGCGGTGCGATATCCGCGGCGCTCTGCCGCCGCGATCACGTGCTTGCGATCGCTTGTCACAATATCGATCCCGCTGAGCCCTTCGCCCCGGCCATCGCGCGCCTCGACAAAACGCACGCTAGCGTTATCGAATGGGAGCTCGAAGCGGCCGCGAGCGTCCTCGTGCAAAGGCGTCTCGACGATACTGCTCCAGCGCTCGGCCAGTCCGCGCGGGTCGGCCGACTGTAACTCAACCGCGGTATAGTGGCTGACCAAAGGTTTGTTTCGCGACGCGCTCCAGCCGTCGCCGCCTGCGGGCTCCCAGTGCCCCTCGGGCTGGTTGCGCTTATCCCAATCGATCTCGAAGAATGCTCCGCCGGTGTCCGCCGGATGGAGTTGCATGGCGTGGAAGCTCGACGACTCATGCTCCCAGGCGACGCGAATATTCATCGCCGCGGCGCGGGCTTTCCGCGCGGCCTGAGTTTCATGCGAGTCGCATTGGCAGATAACCATGTAGCCGCCATCGCCGTTACGCCGCTTGAGGTAGCGGCCGGCGGCGGTGTTTTCCTTGATCGGCGCCACTACTTCGATGAAGTTGCTGCCGACCGCCATCAGCGAATTCTCGAGGTCGAACGCCGCGACCGCCGGATCAACAAAACAAACCTCAAGACCGAAGATTTCCTTGAAGTCGGTGAGCGTTGGCGCAAGCTGCGCTGCAACCAAACAGATTTGCCGAAGTCGGATTGCCATAAATCCCTCCACACCGCACTCGTCCGCGCAGCCCGATACTTTTACATCAAGCGCGGAATGTGAACCCCTGGAATATTCCCGATCAGCCCGAATAATTGCAGCAGCCATATCAAGACGACCAGGAAAACCACCAGGTTGAGCAGCGTCTTGATGCCGCCCGCCATCGGCACGTACGTATTGATCAGCCAGAGCAAAACGCCAATCACAAGCAGCACGACTACGATATTAATCAGCGTCACTGTCCGATCTCCTAGACGATAGCGTGATACGCCACCAGTACGATGATCGCGCCGATCACTGAGACGAACATACTGTATAGATTTACGCCCGAGACGCCGGCTGCGCCCAAATGGGTGAACAGAAAGCCGCCCACCAGCGCGCCCACCACGCCTAACAATATATCGCGCACCAACCCTTCGCCGCTCTTGTTCACGATTTTACTCGCGATAAAGCCCGAGATGAGTCCAAGAATTATCCAACCAATGATCGACATGCACTCCTCCTCTTCGCCAGGCGTCCGGTTTTAATCCGGAAACCGCCGGCCACGTCGAGCATAAGCGCATACGCGCGCCCAACGCTAGCGGAGCGCGGCAGCAGCGCAAAGCGCGCACGGGGGGCGGAGTCTGCGACGCGCGGCCTACGTCAGGAGTCCGCGAGCTGCGTCAAGATTCTTCGTTAGCTCGCGCCGCGATCTCGCCGACGCTGAGGCCCTTGTACGTTACGCATGGGTTGCGCGATTATTCTCCTCGTTGCCGGCTGCACCCTTGCAAATCCGATCAATATATCGGTACGCGGAGAAGACGAGCGGGTTAACACTCAACATCAGGAGAGAAACCGAAAATGGAAATAGGTTTTTTGGCGGCGATGACGGCGCGGGGCGGCGATATCGCGGAGATCGCGCGCGCAACCGAGGCCGCCGGTTTTGATTCGCTCTGGATTCCCGAGCATCCGGTAATTCCCGCCGCGATGAAAACAATCTTCCCCTTCACCGACAACGGCAAGCTGCCGGAACACTATGGCCGCTGGGCCGACCCCTTTGTCGGCCTCGCTGCCGCCGCGGCAGTCACTAAAAAGATCAAGCTCGGCACAGGCATCTGCTTGATTCCCGAGCGCGAGACTCTGATCACCGCGAAAACCGTCGCCAGCCTCGACCTCCTTTCCGGCGGCCGTTTCCTCTTTGGGATCGGCGCCGGCTGGTTGCGCGAAGAAACCGAAGCGATGGGCGCGAAGTTCGGCACACGCTGGAAGCGCACGCGCGAGGGTATCGAAGCGATGCGCGCGCTCTGGAGCCAGGGCACTGCCTCTTATGCCGGAGAGTTGGTGCGCTTTGAGAACCTGCGCTGCGAGCCGCGGCCCGTGCAGCAGCCCGGCCCGCCGGTAATTCTCGGCGCGCACGGCCCCAAGGCGCTTGAACGCGTCGCCCGCAGCTACGACGGCTGGATGCCGCTCATCCAGGACCCGGCCGAGCTCAAGCGCGACGTCGCCACGCTGCGCAAGCTCCTCAGGGAGCAAGGCCGCGACGAAAACGCGGTCCACATCTCGCCGCTGGTCGATCCGCAGGAGCACGGCCCCTCCACCGAAGACCTCAAGTGGTGGCGCGACGCCGGCTGCGAACGCATCGTCCTGCTCTCGCAGCAAACCGTCGCCGCCACCGCCGACGGCCATGCGCTCGATCTGATCAAGCGCTTCACTCCGGTGGTCGAACGCAATCGTGCGCTACGCTAGCAGAGACACCAGGTTAGCGAAGCGGAACACAACCAAGAGAGAGGCTACCACTGCGTTCTGTCCAAACGACTTAGTGGCCTGTAACAGCGAATCAAAAGTAGGGATGATTCTGTGTGAGAAGTCGCGGTTGAACGAAGTGTAGCGCAGGCGAGTCCGCGAGCTGCGTCGGGGGAGACGAGTCCGCGAGCTGCATCGCGGGAAACGAGTCCGCGACGCGCGCGGCCGAGGTTAGCGGTCCGCGAGCTGCGTCAACCTTCCAGTTGAAGTTTTTTTTCAACCGCCTGCTAAGAGGCGGCTGCTGCGCCGTTGGCGTGTCTGCTGCCAATAGACGGCACTTTGCTGTTGACCGAGGCTTTGCCGCCGCGCGCCTTGCGCTCGCGAGGCGTCTGCCCATTCTCGATCAGATCGTGCACGATACGCAGCGTGTCGAGATTGTAGGGCAGGCCGCAATGGGTTGCGTTCACTTCGAAGGCCTCAACGTTCGGACCCGATTCCAGGCAACTGCTCCAGTCCACCACGCCGTCGGCTTTCGAGAAGATGATCGCTTCGGGGACGTTCGGCGGCGGCGTCGGCGAATGTACGCCGCACACATCGCGTAGATCACCCGAACATCCGCGCATAAATTCCTGCGACTTCATCGTGAAGGTCGCGAGCATGTGGACGAACGGGTTCGTCCGCTCCCCGACCTTGCCGACCGGCGACGCGAGCAGGATCGTCTGTTCGACTTGATCGGGCGCCCGCCGCGCCAATTCCCGCGCGTAGACCCCGCCGAGGCTGTGGCCAATCACCACTAATTTCTCATCGTGACGGTCATACAATCCCTGCAGAATGCGTCCGAGCCGATCCATGGCCCGACGCGGACAATCGATATTTGCCAGAATGCCCGAGAAGAAGACTCGATGGCCCTGCGAGCGCAGCCAGTTGGCGAAAGGATAGAGCGTCGCGTCACCCGCCAGGAAGCCGGGGATTAGTAGAATGACGCGGGGATGCTTGCTGCGGCGGCCAAGTGGCCAAGTCCAGGCATTGCCTGCGAATTTCGCGAATTCGCCAAAGACTTTCAGTTCCTGAATGAGGTTGAGGAAATTGAGGTTTGAAGCGCTGCTCATGCCTATTATCCCTTTCAGTCAGGCCGCCATTTCGGTGAGTTAGCCCTGTAACATCATTGTAACATTTCCGCCTACGATCGCACCAGATTTTCCGTGAATATAACCTAGCGTAGGTAAATACAAGCCAGAGCATAGGATAAGGCGGGAGGTTATCCACAACAACCGTTTTAGTCACCCGACCTCACTAATGGTCGCCGATCTGGCCTAGAAGCGTCGGTAAAACAAGGTTGGTCGTCAGCTACCATCCTATGATGCTAAAGCATAGAATGTGCCAATGCTAACCAGCCAAGCACTCCGGGGTCAAGGCTCGGGCGAGGTGAAATTAAAGGTTACCTGCGGGACTGAAGAGCGCCGAACTTCGCTTCCACTTCGTCTTCCAGCGGGAAGCGCCCAGTATCGGCCTTGGAGAAGATCTTCTTACCGTCGGTAATAACGTCAAACTGTCCGGTCTTGCCGGGCCGGATTTGAACGTCTTCGCCGAATTGCGATTTGAGCGACGCGGCCAGACTGGCCGCCCGAGCTTCGTAGCCTCACGGTACGCAGTAGAGGATTTCGGTGGCCATATTCTTAAGAGTAATACGGCCCGCATCACGACTCAAATAGCCGTCGCACCGAACTTATGTCAACGCAGTACTTCGCAGCTTTCGTTGCGCCCGTCCGGCATCCTATTTCCCGTTGGGCAGATCGACGAAAACCGCGGCGGCGACTACGGAGGTCCACAGCCCGTCGCGATCGCCAATCGCGGATTGCGTGACGTTACGGGTCTTGACGATCTTGTCGGACACCCGCCAGACATCCTTGCGCTCGTCGTAGCTTGAATTGGGATCGAAATCGACGCCGAGGATCGTTGCGAGCATCATCGCGGCCAAATCTTCCGCGTAGTCGCCTGCCTTCTGCTCGGGCTCACCGTAACTGTGATGCTCGGAGAGGTAGCCGTAATGGGCCGGATTCGCTGGGATAGCGACCCCGACCGAGGCGGCGATCAGGCGATGCGGCTCGTCGATCGCATTGTCGCTCATCACGGCGAAAACGATCTGCCCTGGGGTCAGGTAACGCCGGCCTTCTTCGGGCGCAATCAGCTTGCAGTTGGGCGGGAAGATCGATTTGACGCGGACCAGGTTGTACTCGGCGATACCCGCCGAGCGCAGCGACAGCTCGAACGCCGTGAGCTTTTCGCGATGCCGTCCGACGCCCTTGGTGAGAAAAACCCCTTTTGGTAGTGGCCCCATCGATTCGCTGTACCCCGCCCTTCACCGAATGTTGCATCAATAGTTTCAGACCAACGGCTCGGAATAAAGCGTCATCCGGAGCACCACGGCAAATTTCACCTAGACTTCACTGGACGGACGATATTCGCCGAAGACGACGCGCATCGCATCCGCGATCTCGCCGAGCGTTGCCCAACTGCGCACGGCTTCGATAATCGGCGCCATCAGATTGCCGTCACCACGCGCAGTCTCTTCGACGCGCGCCAGCGCGACGCGCACTGCAACTTGATCGCGCTCCGCGCGAATCCGCGCGAGCCGCGCGCATTGCTTCTCCTCGGTCGCCGGGTTGACCTTGAGGATATCGGCGGGCGGCTCGACGCCGGTCTTGAAATCGTTGACGCCGACGATGATCCGTTGCTTGAGTTCGATCTCGCGCTGATAGATGAAGGCGGCGTTGTGGATTTCGCGCTGCGGATAGCCGCGCTCGATCGCGGCCACGGCGCCGCCGAGATCGTCGATCTTGCCGAGGTATTCAAGGGTTTTGCGTTCCAGCTCCGACGTTAACGTCTCGACGTAGTACGACCCGCCCAGCGGATCGACGGTGTCCGCGACGTCCGACTCATGTGCGATCACCTGCTGCGTGCGCAAGGCCAGCAGCGCGGAGTTTTCACTCGGCAGCGCCAGCGCCTCGTCGCGCGAGTTCGTGTGCAGCGATTGTGCGCCGCCGAGCACCGCGGCCAGCGCCTGCAGGGTCACGCGCACGACGTTGTTATCAAGCTGCTGTGCGGTCAGCGTCGAGCCCGCGGTCTGGGCGTGAAATCGCATCATCATCGAGCGTTCGTCGCGCGCGCCGAAGCGTTCTTTCATGATTCGCGCCCACAGGCGGCGGGCGACGCGAAATTTCGCGATCTCCTCGAAAAAATTGTTGTGCACATTGAAGAAAAATGAGAGCCGGCTGGCGAAATCGTCAACCTTCAACCCGGCCTTGATCGCCGCCTCGACGTAGGCGATCCCATCGGCGATCGTGAAGGCCAGTTCCTGCGCCGCGGTCGAGCCCGCTTCGCGGATGTGATAGCCGGAGATCGAGATCGTATTCCAGTTCGAAACCTCGCGGCTGGCGAAGGCGAAGATATCCGTGATGATGCGCATCGATCCGCGCGGTGGATAAATGTAAGTGCCGCGCGCGATATATTCCTTCAGGATGTCGTTCTGGATCGTGCCGTTGAGCTTGTCCCAACCGACCCCCCGGCGCTCCGCCGCGACCAGGTACAGCGCGAGCAGTATCGATGCAGTCGCGTTGATCGTCATCGAGGTTGAGATCTTGTCGAGCGGCAATTCCGCTAGCAGCGTCTCCATATCCTCAAGCGAGCCGATCGCGACGCCGACGCGGCCAACCTCGCCGCGGGCGAGTGGATGGTCCGCATCGCGTCCCATCTGGGTCGGCAGGTCGAAGGCGACGGAAAGGCCGGTCTGCCCGTTGGCGAACAGATAGCGATAACGGCGATTCGATTCTTCCGCGTCGCCGAAACCCGCATACTGGCGCATCGTCCAGAGCCGCCCGCGATACATCGTCGGCTGCACGCCGCGCGTGAAGGGAAACTCGCCGGGAAAACCGAGCTCATTGAGGAAATCGAAGCCGTTCAGATCCTCGGGATCGTATTCGCGTTTAACCTCGATCCCGGAGCTGGTCGCGAAGCGTTCGCGCCGTTCGGCGCCGCGCTTGAGCGCCGGCGCGACGCGCTTATCCGCCCACTCTTTGCGCGCCTGCGCGATCGTTTTGTCGTTGTCGGCCATGATGATCGCCTATTCGATGATCAAAAGTAACTCGCCCTTTTCGACGGTCTGGCCGGCCGCGACTTTAATCTCCGTCACTTTGCCGGCCTTGGGCGACTTGAGTTCATTTTCCATCTTCATCGCTTCGACCACTACCACGCCCTGCTGAGCGACGACGTCGTCGCCGACCTTGACCAACAGATTGACGACTCGGCCGGGCATCATAGCCTTGAGTTCCACGCGGCCGCCGGCGTGCTCGCGCGTGGAGGCGCGCCGTGCGCGCCGCGCGGTGTCCTGCAGCGTGACTCGCGTCGCGATCCCGCGCGCACCGACCACCAGTTCGTCGGCCTGGCGCGACACCTCGAGGTCGAAGGCGCGATCGCCGACGATGATCGAAAAAGCGGAATGGCCGGCGCGGCGCACGTCGGCCTCGAACTGACTATCGCCCAAGGTGATCCTGAGCGAATGCCCGGTCACCTCTTCGATCTCGAGCTCGTGCTCAGCGCCATCGATGGTAGCAACGTACCGCATCAGGGATTCTTCACTTTTCACCGCCCGCGTGGAGTTAGCGCCCGAGATTGCGGCTACGCCGGCTGGCTCTCGACAATCGACAACGCGCCCGAGGTTGGAATCACGCGTGTAAGCGAAAAGCCCGCCTGAGCAAGGAGTCGTGCGAACTCGGCTTCCGTTCGCTCTCTGCCGCCTGGGGCCATCGCTAGCATAATCAGGTCCATTACCTTACCCGGGTCGGGTTCGTTGGAGGGTTTCAAGACCGAGTCAACTATCAGGAGCTTCCCATCAGGTCGAATCGCGCGCCGACAGTTTTTGAGGATCTTCGAAGCGTCGTCATCGTTCCAGTCGTGAAGAATCCACTTCATTATGTAGGCGTCCGCTCCCGCTGGAACTGAGGTGAAGAAATCCGTGTCTACGATCTGACATCTAGTCGCGAGCGGTCCGCTTCTTAACGCCGACGCGTCAGCGATCACCGCCGACTGGTCGGCGAGTATGCCGCTTAGGTTGGGGTTTGCGACCAGGATTGCATGGAGCAGGGCGCCACGACCGCCGCCAATGTCCACGATTTGTTCGAAGCGCGAAAAGTCATAGGCTGCAACCACCGCAGGCGCGTCAATCGCCGAGCCTGAAGTCATCCCAGCATGCGCGATGGCGGCGATCTCGGGGTGCGCGCCGAAGTACTCGAACAGAGTTGTTCCGAAGAGACGTTCGAAGCCGGAACGTCCGCTCAGGACCGCCGCTTCAAGCTCCCCGGTCGATCCCCGGAAGAATGGAGATCCTGCCAACAAGGCGAGCGCACGAATCGTGTTTGGGTGATCGCTGCGCAAGAGTTCGCTCAGTCGAGTCTGATGGAAGCGCCCACTGGCGTCTTCGGAGAAGACGCCGACGCTGGTGAGCATCCTAAGCACGCGCAGTAGCGACGGCGCGTGAGCCTTGGTCGCGCCGGCCAACTCGTCAGCCGTCTTGGGCGCACCCGCGACGAGGTCAGCGATCGCCAGTTTTGACGCGACGTAGATCGCCTGGGTAGTCACCAGGCCATAGACCAACTGAGTCATGCCGCTCAACTCGGCGGGAGCTGCCACCTCGGATGACGTCTCGCTCATCTTTTTCTCCCGCCTGTCCGGTAGGGCAACTTCCTTAACCGCCCTAGTCGACGGGCTCGCGGATCAGCACCGGTATCTGTCGGGAAGTGTGCCATCTTGCCTCCATCGGTTTTAGTTTAATCAAAGCAACGTGTTTTCTGAGTCGTTCTGTACTTCTCCACGTTTTATTTCTGCGCGCGCATCCACTGGGCGACGCGCTCGCCGATCATTATGCAAGTGAGATTAGTGTTGGCGCGGACGATGTTCGGCATCACGGAAGCATCGACCACGCGCAGACCCTCGACACCATGCACGCGGCAATACTGATCGACCACCGCCATCCGATCGCTCTCGGGTCCCATCCTCGCAGTCGCGACCGGATGAAAGTTGGTGGTGCAGTTGTCGCGGATGAAATCCGCCAGCGCGGAATCAGAATCGACGATTTCCTGCGTAAGCCCCAAGATCTCCTTGATATACGGACTCAGATGAGGCCCGTGCATCACGCGCCAAGCGATACGAACGCCCTCCAGCATCCTGCGGACGTCCTCTGAATCGTTCACAAAATTAATATGGATCTCAGGCGGTACGTCCGGGTCAGCGGTGGTCAAGCGAAGGTGGCCGCGCGAGCGCGGACGCTGCAGCCCCGGCGTGAAAAGTACAATTGGCGGCGGGGTTAGCCACGAGAATCCAGGAATTAGCGCTTCGTCGAAGAAAATGTACGCGCCTAACTGCATGTCATTGAATTCGCGAGAGGATCCGGCGGTATAGCGCACGATGACCGGTGTTGTAACGTCCACATCGTGCGCTACGCCCGGAACGGGTTTGGCGGCAATAAAAAGCATCGGATGATCGATCAGGTTTTTGCCAACACCCGCAAGGTTCAGAAGGCAGTTGATCCCTAGTTCTTCAAGCTCATTGTGAGGCCCGATACCGGACCGCATAAGCATAGCGGGCGAGTTGATCGCGCCAGCCGAAATCGTGACGCGAAGCCCATGGACACGCTGGATAACCCCACCGCATTCAAGCTCGACGCCGATGGCCCGCCCGTTTTCGACAAGAACGCGGTGGACGTTGACTGCGGAACGGATGGTTAGGTTAAGGCGATTGCGTGCGGGAGCAAGATAGCCAATCGCGGTTGAGATGCGTACTTGGTTGTGACGGTTACGCGGGGTCGGACCGACGCCGGTCGAAGCGGGATCGTTGTGGTCTGTTACCTCGGCAAAGCCGGTCGCACGGCAGGCCTCGAAAAAAGCACTGCCGATCGGCTGCCAGGTCTGTTTGGGCAAACGCTCGATCAGGATTGGACCACTGGTGCCGTGAAAGTCACCGGAGTAGTCGCGGTCGTTTTCCAGCTTCCGATAGAATGGCAGAACCTTCGCGAAACTCCACTCGTCGTTGCCCCATTCGACCCATTCGTCGAAATCCTGTGGCGTGCCGCGCAACGCCATAGTCGCGTTGACAGCCGAGGATCCACCCGTAACCATACCTCTCGGATAGGGGATTTCGCGACCGGGAGTCGCTTGCGCGGCTAATCCCCAATCATGGGCCGCCATCGAAGCAAAGGAGTGCAGGAGATCATCCGGTGTCTGACCGATTGTTGGATAATCGGGTCCGGCTTCAAGCAGCAGGACCGTACGAACCGGATCCTCACTGAGACGCGCAGCCAAGACTGCACCAGAGGAACCGGCACCAACGATTATGTCGTCATATTGCATCCGCCGCGACTCACTGAACCCTATTAACAGTCGAGCGCACTCCTGCTCGAAGTTGATTTAATTCGCTCGAGCCGTCTTGTTGGTATCAAATTATTCGTGGGGTTGCGATGTACCGCATCAGAAGTGTTTCACTGCTCGCGCCAAGGCTATCGCCCCAGGATGCGGCTGCGGCCGACCATCTTCCACGGTGAGAAGGTATCAGTCGCGGGCGCGGCCAGCGGCGCGCCCCCGGCGGTGTGATTGCCGGCGCGCTGCGCGGCAAAGGCCGCGGCGATTATCGCGCTGACGCGCACCGGATCGTCAGTCTTGGCATCCGTTTGCGGGCGGTACTCCTGCGCGATGAAGTTGGTGTCGAAATCGCCGGCGATGAAGCGCGGATGAGCGGTGATCCACTGATGGAAATCGAGGTTGGTCGAAAGCTCGCCGGCAATCCTGAATTCGCCAAGCGCCCGCCGCATCCGCGCGAGCGCCTCGGCACGGTCACGGCCCCAGGTCGCGAGCTTCGCGATCATCGGATCGTAAAAGACCGAAACCTCCGCACCCGCATAGACGCCGGCGTCAACGCGCACGCCGGGGCCGTCGGGAAAAGTCATCGAGTCGATTCGTCCGGGCGCGGGAACAAAGCCCGCGGCGGAGTCCTCGGCGTAAATCCGGCATTCGAGCGCCCAACCGTGCTGGCGCAAATCGCTTTGGCTGAAGGGTAGGGGCAAGCCTGCCGCGACTTCGATTTGCGTCTTGACGAGATCGATTCCCGTCACCATCTCGGTGACCGGATGCTCGACCTGGATGCGCGTGTTCATCTCGAGGAAGTAGAAATTGCGCTCAGCGTCGGCGAGAAACTCGATCGTGCCGGCGCCGACATAGTTCACGGCGCGCGCCGCCTTGACCGCGACTTCGCCCATCGCCGAGCGCATCGCCGGCGTGATGAACGGCGACGGCGATTCCTCGACTACCTTTTGATGCCGGCGCTGAATCGAACATTCGCGCTCGAACAGATGGACGGTGTTGCCGGCCTTATCGGCGAAGACCTGGATCTCGATATGGCGCGGGCGGTTGACGAACTTCTCGACATAGAAGCGGCCGTCGCCGAATGACGATTTAGCCTCGCTGGCGACCGTCCGCACGGCCGCTGCTAAATCCTTGTCCTGCTCCACCAGCCGCATGCCCTTGCCGCCGCCGCCGGCCGCGGCTTTGAGCATGATCGGAAGGCCGATCTTTTTCGCGACCGCGCGCACCTGCTCTTCGGTCTCGAGTGTGCCGGGCGAGCCGGGCACAACCGGCACGCCCGCCGCGGCCATCAGCTTACGCGCCTCGACCTTGTCGCCCATCTTTTCGATCGCGCTCGGCGGCGGGCCGATAAAGACGATGCCGGCGGCTTCGACGGCGCGGGCAAAGCCGGCGTTTTCCGAAAAAAAGCCATAACCCGGATGAATCGCTTCGGCGCCGGTCCGTTTGGCGGCGTCGAGGATGCGATCCGTGTTGAGGTAACTCTGCGCGGCCGGAGCGGGTCCGACTGCCACGGCGTAGTCGGCTTCGCGCACATGGAGCGCCGCGCGATCGGCTTCGGAAAAAACCGCGACCGCCTCGATCCCGAGGTCACGGCAGGCGCGAATCACGCGCACCGCGATCTCGCCGCGATTTGCTATCAGAATTCGCTTGAACATTACTTCTTGGCGGCTTTCGCTACAGAGGGATATTGCCGTGCTTGCGCGGCGGATTCGAGTCGTGCTTGTTGGCCAGCGCCTTGAGCGAGGCGATCAAACGGGGTCGCGTGTCGCGCGGCATCAAGACCTCGTCAATGTATCCCAGCTCGGCGGCTTTGAACGGATTGGCGAAGGTCTGGCGATATTCGTCCACCAGCCGGGTCTTTTCCGCCACCGCGTCTGTCGCATTCTGGATCTCGTTGCGAAAGATGATATTGACGGCGCCGTCGGGACCCATCACCGCGATCTCGGCGGTGGGCCAGGCGAAGTTGAAGTCGCCGCGGATATGCTTCGAGGACATCACGACGTAGGCGCCGCCATAGGACTTCCGCGTGATGATCGTGATTTTCGGCACGGTGGCTTCGCAAAAGGCATAGAGCAGCTTCGCGCCATGGCGGATAATCCCGCCGAACTCCTGTGTGGTGCCAGGCAGAAAACCGGGGACATCGACTAAAGTGATAATCGGAATGTTGAAGCAATCGCAGAAGCGCACGAAGCGCGCGCCCTTCACCGAGGCGTCGATATCGAGGCATCCGGCGAGATAGGCGGGCTGGTTCGCGACGATACCCACCGACGCGCCGCCCAGCCGCGCGAAGCCGATCAGCATGTTCTGCGCCCAGTCCTTCTGAATCTCGAGCCAGTGCCCGTCATCGACGATCCGGGTAATGATCTCGCGCATGTCATAGGGCTTGTTGGCGTTCTCGGGCACGAGCGTGTCCAAGGCTTCGTCGCGCCGGTTGGGGTCATCGGATGAAGCCCGGAACGGGGGATCCTCGGCATTGTTCGCGGGCATGTAGGAGAGCAGCTCGCGGATCGCGAGCAGCGCGCCGGCATCGTCGGCTTCTTCGAGATGGCAAACGCCGGACTTCGTCGAGTGGGTGTCCGCGCCGCCCAATTCCTGCATCGTGACTTCCTCGTGCGTCGTCGCCTTAATCACGTCCGGGCCGGTGATAAACATGTAGGAGGTGTCGCGCACCATCACGACGAAATCAGTCATCGAGGGCGAATAGACCGCGCCGCCGGCGCAGGGTCCCATGATCGCTGAGATTTGCGGGACAACGCCCGACGACAGCACGTTGCGCAAGAAAATGTCGGCGTAGCCAGCCAGCGACATCACCCCTTCCTGGATGCGCGCGCCGCCGGAATCGTTCAAGCCGATCACCGGACAGCCGACCTTCGCCGCCAGGTCCATCACCTTGCAGACTTTTTCCGCGAAAGCGCCCGAGAGACTCCCGCCCAGCACCGTGAAGTCCTGCGAGAAAACGCAGACCTGGCGCCTGTCGATCGTGCCGTAACCTGTGACCACACCGTCGCCCGGCACTTTACGCTCACCCATCCCGAAATCGGTCGTGCGATGAGTTTTGAATTTGTCGAGTTCGACAAAGGAATCGCGATCGAGCAAAAAGAGCACGCGCTCGCGCGCGGTCATGCGACCGCCTTCGCGCTGGCGCTTGAGGCGCTCCTCCCCGCCGCCGAGTTCGGCCTGGCGCGTCAGATGCTGGATGCGCTCGACGTTTTCCTTCAAACCCATCGCTTAAACCCGGATACCCGCAAAGTGAAATGCCGCGTCAGGATACGACGCAGGCGCGGACTATATCAATTGGCTGCCAGCGCGGGGAAGTCTCATCGTCCGTGGCGAACAAACGGGGAATTATTCGGCGGCTTTCGGCACGAAACTCATAAATTTGAGCCGGTCGCCGACGCGCAGGTGATAGCGTTTCGCGAAGCCGCCGTTAACTTCGAGCACGTAGAGCGAGTCGCCCTCGACGCTGCGCGAATTCTCAGTGTAGGGCGTTGCGTTCTCCACGACGCCGAGGATTTTGCCGTCACCGTCGGCGAAGATCATGTCGAGCGGAATTTCCGTGTTTTTCATCCAGAAAGTCAGGTGGTCGACGGCGGGAAAAACGAAGAGCAAGCCGGCATCGGCGTCGAGATGCTGGCGGTACATCAGGCCGAGCTCGCGCTCTGAAGGTGTATTCGCGATCTCGACGTTCACGACCGTGCGTATCGCGCCGTCGGAGGAGACGATCGCAACGCGCGGCGAGTCTGCGCAGGCCGCGATCGTCGCGCACACTACAACACCGAAAAAAGCTGCGCCGAGCAGCTTTAGTCGAAGCCAGTTCATCGAAACAAGCTCAACGGCTTCATGTTCGATCAGGTTACCGTTGCGTCCCCGGCCTCCGGCGCGGTCGCTTCGAGTTCGCGGCCGGCGGTCTCCGGAAAGAGGATTAGCATAAGGATGGCCGCGGCGAACCAAAAACCCAGCAACCAGCGGATCGCCCGCCAATGGCTGCCTGCCGCACTATAGAAGATCGTCTCGAGCATCAGGCCGATCGCGCCGCCGCCCGACTTCGCCACCATCAGCGCACTGCCCGCAGCGGCGCGCTGCGAGGTCGGGAAGAGCTCCGTGCCGTAGGCGTTAAGGATGGTCATCGTGGCCTGTTCGCAGAACAGCCAGGCAATCCAGTAGGCGCTCACCCAACGGCCGCCGACCGAATAGATCATCAGTTGCAGGGCAGGTCCGCCGAGCATGAAGGCCACGCCCATCGTCCGCCGCCCGAAGCGATCGCTGGCGCGGCCCGCGACGATGCTGCCGAGAATCCCGATCGCGCCGCCGAAAACATAGAGCGAAGAGACATTCGCCGGCGACCAATGCAGCACTTCCTGCAAATACTTGGGGATAAAGACGTTCGCGGGTGATGCGCCCAGCGTATAGAGAAACCAGACGCCCCCGATGGACGCCAAGCGGCCCGGGTAGGCTCTGCCGAGCGCGACAATCGGCGCGAAGACGCTGGGCGGGCGGCGGCCGGCTGCGACTTCCGCATCAAAGCGCCGGCTCTCGGGCAGCGCCCGCCGAAGCGGGATCAACAGGAAAAGTGGAATCAGCGCCAAGGTGTACAATCCACGCCAGCCGAAGGGCATAACCGTGATAAATGCGAAGACGATCGCGGCGAGGCCGTAGCCACAGATCGCGAGCGCCTCCCACAGTCCAATCGCCCAGCCGCGCACGGCGGCGTCCATCTCCTCGGCAAGAAGCACCAGCGAGATAGTCACCTCGCTGCCGGAAAAAATCCGCGCGAGCACCTGCGCGGCGATGAAGCTGCGCGCGCCGGGCGCAAAGGCGCTCAAGCCGGTAAAGATGGTGTAGCCCGCAATCGTATAGAGCAGTAGCCGGCGGCGGCCATAGACGTCGGCGAGCGGCGCGATCAGCATCGCGCCCAGATTGCCCAGGCGCACCGCAGAGAACATCGCGCCCAGGCTCGCCTCGGCGATCCCGAGGCCTTGCTGAATCTGCTTCAGCGCGAGGCTCAGCAGCGCGCTGTCGTAGTTGTCGAAATATCCGGCGGTGGTGGAAATCCAGAAAACCCGCCACTGGCGCGGCGTGAAAGGCGGGAGGCGCCGCGCGATGAAAGGGAAGCGCGTGCGAGGGGCTGCGCGGGCCGCCTCTGCGGCCGTCTCGAGGCTGGTAATCGGATCCATCCGGGGGTGGGCTTTCAGGCGATCGCGACGCGCAAGTCGGCGAGTCCGCGCAGAAAATATGAGCCCTTGTATTTCGGCTCGAGGGCGGCATCGAGCGGGCTTAAGTGCGGGAAGCGCGCGAGCATCGCGGTAAATGCGATCGTGCCCTCCAATCGCGCCAGCGCTGCGCCCAGGCAGAAATGAATGCCGTCGCCGAACGCCAGATGGTCATTCGGATGCCGCGTAATGTCGAACGTCTCTGGATTGGCGAAGTGCGCCGGATCGCGATTCGCCGCGGCCACCACGACAAAGACTGCGGAGTCCGCCTTGATCTCGACGCCGTTGATCACGACGTCCTCTTTCGTGATGCGCACTACGGACTGCGCCGGCGGATCGTAACGCAACATCTCCTCGATCGCGCGCGGCGTCAGGCTCGGATCGACGCGCAAGCGCTCAATTTGTTCGGGATGGCGCATCAGGGCGAGCATGCCGTTGCCGATCAGGTTGGTCGTGGTTTCATTGCCCGCCAGCAACAGCAGAATCACGAAGGCGATCAGTTCCTCTTCGCTCAGCGCGTCACTCTCGTCGCGCGCCGCCACCAGCGCACTGACCAGATCGGGACCCGGACGCTGGCGTCGCTTGGCGATCTCGCCGATGAAAAAATGTCGCAGTGCGGCAAACGCCTCGGCCACGACGGGCGGCAGCGGCGTCCCGGGCAGAGTATTATCAGAATCGATGATCGCGTCAGACCAGGTCTTGAACTTTTCATAGTCGGCCGGCGGTACGCCGAGCATCTCCGCGATCACCATCACGGGCAGCGGCACCGCGAGGTCCGCCATCAGTTCGAATTCACCCTTGGCCGCGGCGTGCTCGAGCAGGTGGGCGGTAAATTCGCGAATCTTGGGCTCGAGGTCGCTGATCCGCCGCGGCGTGAAGGCGCGACTGACCAGCTTGCGCAGTCGCGTATGGGTCGGCGGATCGGCGAAGAGCAGCCGCGGCGCGTCACCGAAGACCTCGACGCGATCTAGCGGACGCACGTCGCTCGAAAAGCGTGCGGGATCGTGCAGGATCGCGACGGCATCGGCATAGCTGCCGATCAGCGCGATCGGAAAGAACATGTTCAAGAGCTGCGGCGGCCGTCCGATGAAGGCCTGGTAGTGCGGATAGGGATTGGCGCGGAAGCCCTCGTCCCACGGATTGAAGTAAATCTGTTCGCTCATTTTCCTCGACCGGCGTTGCCGCAATTCACTAATTAAGAATCTTGACGCAGGTCCAGGGGGCGGGCGAGTCCGCGAGCCGCGGCCTCGATCAAAACTCGCCTGCGCGCTCCGCGCGGCAATCGACCTTTACGCGCGTCGCAGACTCCGCCGCCCCCCGGCTCCACTAGCGTCCGCAAAAGCGTGGCGGTCGCTTCTCGAGGAATGCGCGGACGCCTTCCTTATAGTCCTCGCTGTCGAAGCATCGCGCGACCATCGCGGCGATCTTCTGCTGGTCCTGATCAATGGCGTCCTTCAACCCTTCGCGAATCGTCGCCTTCGCCGCGGCCATGGTGAGCGGGGCGTTGGCGGCCATGCGCGTTGCGTAATCGCGGACGTTCGCTTCGAGCTCTTCCGGCTCGACCAGCCGATTGAGCAGCCCCATCTGGAGCGCCTCTTCGGCGCCGAAGGTCCGCGCCGACATGAGGATATCGCGGGCGTTCGCGGGACCCGCGATTTGCGACAGCGTGCGCACGCCGTCGAGCGGATAGGCGAGCCCCAGCCGCGCCGCCGGAATCCCGAAGCGCGTCCCCCGCGCCGCGATGCGAATATCGCAGGAGAGCGCGACTTGTAGTCCGCCGCCCATGCAGATGCCCGCGATCATCGCGACCACCGGCTTCGCGCTGTGGCTCAAAGCGTCGGTGGCGTTGCCCGGCGCCGAACGATAGCTGCGCGCCTGCTCGGCGTTTGCCCGATGACTCGGGAACTCGGAGATGTCCGCGCCCGAGATAAAGGCCTCGCGCGACACGCCGCGCATGATGATCACGCGCACGGCCGGATCGGCGTTGAGTTCTTCCGTCGCCGCGACGATGCCGCGCCAGGCCGCGAAGTTCAGCGCGTTGCGCTTCTCCGGACGGTTGATAACGATCCAGCCGAGGGGCGCCTCGTGCTCGACCAATACCGGGTTTTCGCTCTTCGCGTTGCTCATCGTCAAAGCCTCATAGCGCTGCGCGCGCCTCGTTGAATCGCGTTCTAATCTTTGAGCACATTTGCGAACTGCTCGAAAGCCGAGCAGCCTGCGAGCCGCAAACGAACCGCGCACTGCTTGAGCGGCTCCCAAGCTGAATATACCTTCCTTGCCCATGTCGAGATCAAAAAAGAGCCTGCGTTCGCGAATCACCCTACTCGTAACCGCCGTCGCCGCCGTGAGCGCAACCACGCTGCTTTTTGTCGTTTCGGCCGGGGCCGCCGATCAGGTCGCGTCGATCAGCGCCGGCGACACGGCCTGGGTGCTGACCTCTTCGGCCTTCGTCCTGATGATGACAGCGCCGGGACTGGCGCTGTTTTATGCCGGCATGGTGCGGCGCAAGAACGTCCTCGCCACACTCATGCAAAGCTTTTTTCTGGTCGCCTTGATCTCGGTGCAGTGGGCGCTGTTCGGCTACAGCCTGGCCTTCTCGCCCTGGCACGGGCTTATCGGCGGCCTGCAGTGGGCGAGTCTGGCGAACGTCAGCGCAACCCAAGCTTATCCTTGGTATGCGCCAACGATTCCACATCAGGCCTACATGGTGTTTCAGTGCATGTTCGCTGTAATTACGCCGGCGCTGATCACCGGGGCCTTCGCCGAGCGGATTTCTTTCAAAGGGTTTGTGGTTTTCAGCATGCTCTGGACCACTCTGATATATGACCCGCTCGCGCATTGGGTGTGGGCGGTTGACGGCTGGCTGCATCAACTCGGCGCGCTCGATTTTGCGGGTGGCACCGTCGTCCACATCTCGTCCGGCGTTTCCGCGCTCGCCGCGGTTCTGATGATCGGACGCCGCCGCGGCTATCCGCATGAGCCGGTCCACCCAAACAATTTGACGATGACCTTAACCGGGGCCGGGCTGCTTTGGGTCGGATGGTTCGGCTTCAATGCCGGCAGTGCGCTTGCCGCCAACGGTCTGGCGGTTTCCGCCTTTGTCGCAACCAACCTTGGGGCAGCGGCGGCGACGCTATCATGGATCTGCGTGGAATGGTGGCTTTCCGGCAAGCCGACTGTGTTGGGAGCCGCGAGCGGGGCCGTAGCTGGTTTGGTCGCAATTACGCCCGGCTCCGGCTTTGTTGGGCCGATGTCCGCGATCGTTATCGGCCTGATAGCCGGAGCGCTCTGCTATGGCGCTGTGAGGATAAAGTCGTGGTTTTTCTACGACGACGCGCTGGACGTTGTCGGAGTGCATGGAGTAGGCGGGATTTGGGGTGCGCTGGCAACGGGGCTCTTCGCCAACGTCGCGGTCAATTCTGCGGGCGCCAACGGGCTCTTTTATGGTAATCCGCACCAATTCCTGATTCAGGTTGTGGCGGTCGCCGCGAGCGTCTTGTTTGCCTTTGGCGGTAGCCTGATCCTGCTCAAGATCACCGACGCCTTGGTCGGTTTGCGCGTGGACGCCGAAGCCGAGCAACTTGGCCTCGACCTCAGCGAACACGAAGAGAATGCGTATGCCCTGGAAGCGTGATGATGGGCGCGGTGCCGAGACTCTCTGACCTCGCGCTGCTCAGAGCCCGATCAGGTTCGCCTTGTCGATTACGTTGCGGATGATCCGCACTGAGGCGGCGTCGATCATCACGCCGTCGAAGGTGACCGCGCCGAGGCCCTCGGCTTCGGCCTTGGCGTAAGCGGCTTCGAGCTGGCGCGCGCGATCGATCTCTTCTTGCGATGGCGAGAACATCTCGTTGGCTAATTCAATCTGGCTCGGATGGATCGCCCACTTGCCCGCAAAACCCATCGTCGCCGAGCGGATCGCCTCCTCGCGATAGCCCGCCGGGTTCTTGAAGTCCGCATAGGGGCCGTCGATCGCTTCGATGCCGGCGGCGCGCGCCGCGACGACGATCTTGCTGCGCGCGTAGTGCCAGATGTCGCCCGGGTAGGTCGTGATCGAGCCGCCGATAGTCTTTCCCATCCGCACGCCCTGCGAAGCACTGAAATCGCCCGGCCCGAAGATAATCGCCTCCAGCCGTCGCGACGATTTCGCGATCTCCTCGACGTTGATTAGCGCCTCGACCTCCTCGATCAGGCATTCGAGCGCGATCTTGTGCTTGCGCTTGAGCCGCGTCTCGATCTGCGTCAGCAGGGTATCGACCCAGAAGATGTCGCGCGCCGCCTTGACCTTCGGAATGATGATCACGTCGAGCTGCTCGCCCGCATTCTCGGCGACTTCGATCACGTCCTGGTAGGCGTACTCGGTCTCGATATTGTTCATGCGGACGGCGCGAGTTTTTCTGCCCCAGTCGAGGGTCTTGAGCGCTTTGATCACTTTGCCGCGCGCCTCAACCTTCTGGTTGGGCGCGACCGCGTCTTCGAGATCGAGAAAAACCACGTCGGCGTTCGAGCCGAGTGCCTTTTCGATCATCTTTTCATTACTGCCCGGGGTCGACAGCTCGCATCGGCGTAAGCGCATCGCAGGTTCTCCGTGGGGAAAGTCAGCGTGGAAGTTAGCGGCGTTTTTTCGGCCGGTTCTTTGGCCTGAATTTGACGCCTTTCAACGAGCGCGGCGCCTTGATCGCCGCGGGCAGCGCGCGCTTGACCGCACGCCGCTGCGCTTTCGCCGCCGGACGCCGCCGTGTGACCGGCGCTGCAATCGCCACCTCGTCGTGGAGGGCGAGTCCGTCGGTCGTGAACGAGCGTTTTTTGATCAGCGTCGTGCGTTCGCCCTCGAAGACGGTCTCATTGCGCTGATTCACTCCCCAGTGGCGGAAATGGACCAGCCCGACTTCGCGATGACCGCGCGCGTCGGCGGGCTCTGCTTCTTTCGCAACGACTTCGGTAAACGCGTAGAGCGTATCGCCGTGCAGGACCGGGACGCGGAAGCGCACCTTATCAAGCCCGACCTCCTCGACCGCGTTCTCGCCCGTATCCTGCATCGCAAGGCCAATCACGATCGACGCCGTGACGCCGCCGAAAACGATCCGATGCTTTTGCGGCAGCGACTCCGACAGATGCTCGTTGAAGTGCGCCTGGGCGGTGTTGAGCACGAGATTCGTGATGAGCACGTTCTCGAGTCCCTCGACGGTCTTGCCGCGAGCGTGTTCGAAAACGTCGCCGAGGTTGAAATCCTCGAAGTAATTATTGCGCGCCGTCAGCGCGGCCGCCTCGATACTCATTCGGGCATCCCTCCGAGCAGGCGATCCGAGATGATCCGCAGTTGAATTTGCGACGTCCCCTCAAAGATTTTCGTCAGCCGCGCGTCCCGCCAGTAGCGCTCGAGCGGGAGGTCCTTGGTGTAGCCGTAGCCGCCGTGAATCTGCAAACCGTCGCTGGTCACCCGCTCCGCCATCTCAGTAGCGAACCACTTGACCATCGAGGCTTCCTTGTCACAGCGTTTCTTGCTGTCAACGTCGCTGGCGACGGCGTACATCAATGCGCGCGCCGCCTCGATATTCGCCGCCATCTCGGCGAGTTTGAAGCGAATCGCCTGGAATTCCGCGATCGGCCGTTTGAACTGCGAGCGACGGGTCGCATAGACCAGCGAGTCCTCGAGTGAGCCGCGCGCCAGCCCGATCGCCCGCGCCGCAGTATGCACGCGGGCGACTTCGAGAAACGCCATCATCGTGTAAAAGCCGCGGCCCTCGCCGCCGAGCATCGTCGTGGCCGGGATGCGGCAGTTGTCGAAGTGCAGCTCCCAGGTCCGCCAACCGAAATAGCCGATCTTGCGGATCGGCGTCCCGCTGCATCCGGGCGGCAGCTTGCCGCGCTCCTTCTCGATCATGAATTGCGTGATGCCGACATGGCGGCGCTTGCCCTCGGGCGGCGAGGTCCGTGCAAACAGATGGATGAAGTCGGCGCCGTCGGCAAAAGTGCACCAAGTCTTGGTGCCGTTGATGACGTAGTCGTCGCCGTCGCGCGTCGCGCGGCACGAGACGTTGGCGAGGTCCGAGCCGGCGTCGGGCTCCGAGAGCGAGAAGGCGCCGAGGAACTCGCCGCGCGCCATCTTCGGAAAATACAGCTTTTTCTGTTCCTCCGTGATGTCGCCCCAGATGCCGTTGCCGCGCGCGATGATGCTCGCGACGCTCATCCAGCCGCGCGCCAGCTCCTCGGCCACCAGCGCGTACTCGAAGCAGCCGAGCCCCAGCCCGCCGTAGTCCTCGGGAATCAGGATGCCGAAGTAGCCGAGCTCGCCCATCTTGTTGCGCAGCTCCATCGGGATGTCGCCCTCGACCGGGTCGAGCTTGTTGGCGACCGGCAGAACTTCGTTCATGGCGAAGTTGCGCGCCGCATCCTGAATCATGCTGCGTTCTTCGGTCATATAACTCATGCGCCCGGACCTCGCTTCGGAATCAGGTTGGAGCGGCGGAAATCGACGACGCGAATTTCACCGTCTGACTTATTGCCAAGTTCGTCAATCAAAAAGCCCTCTGTATGCCAGCTCACGATCCCGTGTTCGGGACGGCTCGCCGATTCCCGCTTATCGACCACCGTGCTGCGCGCGATAAGCGTCGCCCCAGGATAGACCGGTCGATGGAACGTCAGGCTATCGACGCCCAGGAACAGCCCGCCCGCCTCGCTGAGATCCTCGACCGAAAGTCCGAAAACCGTTGCAAAAACCAGCATCGGATTCACCACCGGTTGGCGATGGCCATGCGCGCGCGCATACGGCGCGTTGAAATAGAGCGGGTTGTAGCTCAGCGTCAGGGTTGTGAAGAGGGCATTGTCGCTCGGATTCAAAGTGCGCCCCCAGTGATGCGCAAAGACTTGGCCGAGGGTGAAATCCTCGAACAGATTGCCCTTCGGGAGCTTCTTTGCCCGCGAGCGGAAATCGTCACTCATCGCCACGCTCCATGCGTCCTAACCTTATGGCTTGCCTGGAACTTCCGCCTTTTGTCGCGAGACGGAAAGCTGCTGCGCCCGTAACTCTGCCATGCTCGGCAGCTTTGCTCAAATCCTCACGCCCGCGCTTCTGCACCTGACTCCCGCGGCTAGAAAAGTCAGCTTGGCAGCCGGTGCGGCCCGTGATAGCTCCGATCGGGAGGTCTGCTCTTATGCGCATCATCAGACGAGGACTCGCCCGTGTACTCACGGTGGCGGCGCCCTTCGCGCTCACGATTCTGGCGGCCGGTTACTACGCGCCGGCGGCGCGCGCGTTCGATCTCTCGCAACTGCTGGGTCATGAAGACAACGATCCGACGCTCGAAACCTTCTCGATTATCCACGTCGCCGATTTGAAGGCGATGATGAACGATACCAAGTCGCCGGTGCACATCTATGACGCTAACGGCGCCTCCACGCGCGCAGAGTATGGGGTGATTCCGGCCGCAACCCTGCTGAGTTCCGACAACAAATACGACCTTGCCGTACTGCCGCAAGACAAAAAGGCGAAGCTGGTCTTCTATTGCGCGAACACTCTTTGAACGGCGTCGCATGAGGCCGCCCGGCGGGCGGTCAAAGCCGGCTACGAAAACGTCAGTGTGATGGCCGACGGTATCAAGGGGTGGAAGCAGGCGGGCCAGCCGACCACGCTCGTGAGCGGCAGCGAGGGCCACGCCTCGTAGTTTCTGCACACGATTCTGGGGCCGCAGGCGAGCGCGTCACGCTTGCGGCGATTCGGATATAGTCGCGACGTGTCCGAGCCTGCGCCTAGACCCGCTGCACGGTCTCTGCTTGCGCAGCGCGAGCTGACGGTTCGCGCCTTCATTCTCGGCGCGATCCTCGCGTTAATCCTCGGCGCGGCCAATGCCTATCTCGGGCTTTACGCCGGCATGACGGTCTCAGCGAGCATTCCGGCAGCCGTCATCTCGATGGCGCTGCTGCGCCTTCTCGGACGCGCGACTATGCTCGAGAACAACGTCGTCCAGACCGTCGCCTCCGCGGGCGAGGCAGTCGCTGCAGGCGCGATCTTCACCTTCCCCGCGCGACTCATCCCGAATTGCGCGGACTCGCGGCGGCCGCCGCCGCGCAAAAAATCTGGAACGAACAGACGCGCTATCTCGGCGTCGGCGCGATGTGGTCGGCGGGGCGGCAACCTTGTGGCGCTTGCGCCGCTCCATCACGGGCGGGATCGCGGAGAGTTCGCGCCTGATGCGCGCAGGCGACGCCGCGGCGCGCGTCCCGCGCGAGGCCCTCGACCTGCCGCCGCGGGTCATCGCGATCGCGGTCGCGCTCTGCCTGCCGGCGATCACCGTCATCATTTACCGTTTGAGCGGCAGCCTCGGGCTCAGCGTGGCGCTCGCGCTGCTGCTCGTGCTGATCGGATTTTTTGCGTCAGCCGTCGCCGGCTATCTGACCGGCGTGGTCGGAGCCTCGAACAATCCGGTCTCGGGCGTGACGATTATAGTGCTGCTGGCGATCGCCCTGATGCTCAAATTGGGCGGCGTGAGCGCCGCGCTCGGGCCGCGCCTCGCGATCCTCTCCGGCGCGGTGGTTTGTGTCGCGGCCGCGATGGCCGGCGACTCCCTGCACGATCTCGCCACCGGGTTTCATTTGCGCGCGACGCCGCGCGCGCTCGAAATCGCGGTGCTCAGCGGCGCCGCCGTCTCGGCCTTCGTGATGGCGCCGATTCTGAATCTGCTGATCCGCGCCTACGGCATCGCCGGAACGCCGGCCGCCGGCGCGCACGCACTCTCCGCACCCCAGGCTTTCCTGATGGCCAAGGTGGCTGACGGCGTCTTCTTCGGCGGTCTGCCGTGGGGCACGATCGCGGTGGGCGCGGCGCTCGCGACCATGCTCCTGATCAGCGATCGCGCCTTGGATCGAGGCGGCTATGGCTGGCGCACGCCGGTGATGCCGGTGGCGATCGGGCTGTACCTGCCCTTCGGACTCGGAGTGACAATTCTCGCCGGTGCGCTTGGGGGGCTGCTCTTCCGTCGGCAGCGCGACGCACAGGCGGGCCCGGGGCTTCTGATTGCGGCCGGCATGATCGCGGGCGAAGCGTTGACCGGGGTCGCGAGCGGCGCACTGATCACGGCCGGTATCAGGCTGCCACTGTTCTAGCGCGCCCGGACGGACACCCCAAGATTTCCTACCTCTCACGCCTGGGAACCGATACGTATGTCAGCGAGTTAGGGGATCATAGGCTAATCCGACGTTCATGCGATTGTCGGAGGGTTCGCGTGGGCATCGAAAGGAGAAAAAGTCGATATTGACAGTTGATTTTTTTTATCCGTATAAATTCCTCCGGAGCGGCCTCAAAGCCGATCTTGCTCCAAAGTGCGCTCGTGGGGACTGAAAACTGCCTTGCCGCGACCTCGCGAGAGTTCGGCAAGGGCCTCAACCGAACAGGGGAGACATATGATGAAGTGTTTAGGCCGCTTAATGGCAATCGGGCTGGTTATTGCCCTATTGCCCTCGCTGGGCTGGTCGCAATCGACCGACCGCAGTGAAATTGATGCATGGCTGAAGGGATCGGCGACTCAGGCGGACGTTCCGATCGGCACGAAGATCACCGCCGCCAACTGGCAGCAGTTCCAGTACGCGATGCCACTCGGCATGGATAAGCTGTGGGAGGGCAAGTATTTCTGGAAAATGCCTCCCGGAGCTGAGATCGATGTCGCAGCGGCGAAGTATAACGCCTTGCCGAAGAGCTGGCTGGATGCGACCGAAAAGTATGGCGCGCAGACTACGGTAGAAGTCCTACCCAATGGCCATTACGTGATGCATAACTATCACGGCGGAACGCCCTTTCCGAATCCGCAGGAGCCCAACAAGGGCTGGAAAATCCTCGCCAACACCTTCTGGGCCTACCAGCCGGCGGTTTACGTGAATGCAGTCGGGGACAATTATGGCTCGGTGTGGGCGCTGGATCGTTACGGCAACGTTAATCAGACCAAGCTTGACGTGGTCTATCGCTGGAGCGACTACATTACTGACCCGAACTTTCCGACGACTCTGAACTATGCCCCGGGCACCTGGTACACCGAGTGGCTGATGGAAGAATCACCGGAACAGGCGCGTTACACGGCGTCGCTCAACCTGTTCTACACCGATCAGGAAAAGGCTCCCTTCCCGGACACCTACGTGTTCGTGCCGGCGCTGCGCCGTTCACTGCGCTTGGCCAGCACCGCGCGCTGCTCGCCGGTGTTCGGCTTTGACTGGACTTACGATGATGCGAAGACCAATGGCTTCAACGGCAGCACCTCGATCTATACCGGTAACTTCCTCGGCGACCGCAAGCTGCTGACGCTGGCGCACTTCAATCAGGATGGCGCGATCTTCCCTGACGGCTACCTGATGCCGCTGGGCTTCCCGAAGCCGAGTTGGGGCGCGTGGGAACAGCGTCCGCATGCGATTGCTGACGTGACCCGCATACCAAGCGAAGCGGCGGGCTACTGCTATTCGAGCCGCATCCTCTACGCGGATCGCGAGCACTGGAATGGCAACTGGGTTGATCTGTTCGACTCGAACCACAAGCTGTGGAAGTCAATTGCGTATTACAACGACGCGTCGGACAACGTACCCGGGCTTGGTCATAGCTGGGACGGCGTTTCCTCGATGGCGATGGATTTCCAGAATGGCCATCAGACCATCTGGTCGGGATTTGGCAATGACAAGAAGATCAAGCCTTATCTCGGCATCAACGCGCCCAAGGAATACCTCGACGGCGTCAAGTATGGCAGTCCGTCAGGTCTTCAGATGATCATGCGTTAACTACGAACTGAACGTCGGCCCTGGCCGCGAAGCCGGGTCGATCAGGCCACTAGCAAATGGGGCGCGTCCTTTACGGACGCGCCCCATTCTTTTGTTCGCAGCGGCGCTTAACTCAGCAGCGACTTCGCCACGGTCTCGCGATGGATCGGGGCGTTGCCCAGATTAGCCTCGCCCGCCAGTGCGCGACGATGATAAAGGTGCATGTCGTGCTCCCAGGTAAAGCCGATACCGCCGTGCACCTGGATCGCCTCCGAGGTGACATTCTTCGCCATGTCGGACGCGTAAGCCTTCGCCATCGGGACCGCGGTGCCGGCCTCGGGCACGCGCTCGTCAACCGTCCAGGCGGCGTAATAGGCCAGCGATCGCGCGTTCTCGACTGCGACCATCATATCGACGCACTTGTGCTTGATCGCCTGAAACGAACCGATCGGCTTGCCGAACTGAACGCGGGTTTTCGCGTACTCGACCGCGATATCCAGCGCCTTTTGCGCTGTCCCGACCATCTCGGTGGAGAGCGCCGCCGTCGCGACGTCGAGCACCCGCGCCAGCACCGTCCAGCCCTCGTTTTCCTTGCCGATCACTGTGTCGGCCTGAACCTGATCGAATTTCACATGACATACGCGCCGCGTCATATCGACGGTCTTGAGCTGGGTGATGATGACGCCCTTCTCCGTCGTCGGAACGCATAGCAGCGTGATACCGTTCTGCCCGGTGCCGGAGCCTGTTCGCGCCGCCACCACGATCGCGTCGGCGACCTGGGCGTCGGGAACGAAGAACTTTTCGCCGCTGAGCGTATAGCCCGCGCCCTTTTTCGCTGCCTTGAGCTCGATCCCGCCGGCATCAAAACGCCCCGCCGCTTCGGCGATCGCGACGGTGGCGATAAACTTGCCCTCGGCCATCTTGGGCAAAAATTCTTTCTTCAGTGCGTCGGAAGCGCCTTCGAGAAAGACCGGAGCGCCGAGCAGCGCGGCGGCGAAGAATGGCCCAGGAATCAGCGCCTTGCCGAGCTCCTCGACGATCACCGTCATATCGAGGAACGTGCCGTCGGCGCCGCCATATTGCGCGGGAATCAGCAGGCCCGGCCAACCCTGGCCGACCAGCTTGCTCCAGAAGGCGGCGTCGTGAGCCGTCGGGTCAGCCATCATCTGCCGGACAAATTTGGTCGAACAATTGTCGGCGAGAAACCGTTTGGCCGCGTCGCGCAACATTTCCTGTTCTTCTGAAAAGCCAAAATCCAAGTCGCTCGTCCTCCGTTGATGGTTTTTCCCTGGGGCAAAAACGCCGGCGATGCCGGCGTGATGATCGAGAATTAACTAACCACTATCGCGCGCGTGACTGCAAGCGCGGACTCGCCTTCTCGCTCTTCCGCGAAACGCTGGTGTTAATGTATCGCGACCAGATAGATCGCCATCGCCACCCCGCACAGCGCCAGGCTCACAGGCACCAACGTCGCGATCAGCGACGGACGTCCGACGACCTCGCGCCCCTGATTGAGGCGAGCGAGGAGACCGCGATAATGAAGCATCGAGTAAAGATTTACGAACACTCCGATCACGATCAGTCCGGTGCCAAGACCGAGTGAGAAGCCGAATGAACTGATGCGAAACTCCGGATGGGTCTCGCCCAATTCCTTGAGAAAGAGCCCGAAGCGCGCGACCACGAAGCCGAAGCCCATTAAAGCCAATCCGGTGCGGATCCAGGCCAGGAAGGTTCGCTCCGCGGCGAAATAAACCCGCGGATCTCTTTTCGGCGGAGGCTCGGGTGGCCGCCCCGCCGCTTCGCAGAGCGCACCGGCGGCGCGACCGCTGGGCGCGAGCTGACTCATGCCGGCGGCTCCGAGATCAGCGCCAACACGCCGCTGTACTGGAGCAGTCCGGCAGCGCCGGCAAGCGGCCCAATCTCGAATCCGGTAAAGAGCCCGGCGATCGGAAGGTCGCCGAAGTGCTGCCCGATATAGGCGGAATCGTGATCCGGCAGGTTGTAGAGTCCGGAGCCCCGCGAAACGCAATTGAAGTAGAGTCCGAAAGCCGGCCTTGGCTGACCCGGCGCGCTCAGCATTTCGAGCATCGCTTTGAGTTCGTTGCGCGACCGTTCGGCATCGCGCAGAACAAAGCCCACGCGATCGCCGACCGCGGGCCGATGCGCCACGGCGAGCGCGCCATGCTCGGCGCTGACTCCGGTGATGTTGCGCACGAAAAAGGCGCCGCGCTCAAGGCGTTCGGCGGCCGGTGCGACCGGCACGCCGAGAAACATAAACGCCGAGGCTCGACGAATATCACTCATCAAGGGACCGGCGGCTTCGGCGAAAACGTCATAGGCGCGCCGCCCGTCAAGTTCGAGAATTACATTGTCGCGCGCTGCGGTTACGCGGCGGATCGGCCCAATCGGTGCGCAGGCCAGCGCCGCGCCGACGCTGACGTGAAGGTCGCCGGCAAGCAGCGTCGCGGAGACCGAATTCGAGCTGACGACGTCGCCGCAGAACTGAAAAGTCTCGCCAATTGCGCCGTCCTCGCTGGCGCCGCCGCCGACCAGAGTCACGCCCGGCAGCTCGGCTGCGAGCGTCGCGATGAACGGTTCGGGTTCGAGGTTGTAAGTGTCGGCGAAGAGGCAGAGCAGATTGTTCGGGCCGAGCCGCGGGCGCACCGCCACCGCCAGTTCGAGTGCGACTTCGCGCGAGCGCTGCCGTAATTGCGGCACGAAAAACCGCGAAACCGTAATCTCCTCGGCGCCCATCACCAAAGCCGCGACGCCGTGACCTGATTCGATCTCGCGGCCGCCGGCGATTACGCCGATACTGCCGCAGCCCGCCACCTCGGCCGTCCCGGCTACTTCCCCTACCGTGCGCACCAGCAGCGGGAAAGCGCCGCCGTGCTTGCTGCTGGCAAAACAGATGACGGCGTCGGCCGTGCGCAGCCCGGCATTTCGCAGCGCCGACTGCGTCGCTTCCACTGCCGCGGTCCGTGGATTAGCGGCGACCGAATAACCTGCGCCCGCACGTATCATGAACCCTCTCCCGGCTGCTGCGAGCCGCTCCGCCCCTGCTCCCAGAACGAGCTTTACAGAATCGCGGCGGCGCGAGAAGGGTCCCGTGCCGCGTCGTTGCCTCGATGATCCGGTTGCGCTAGCGTCCAAGGCGGTTCGTGATGATTAGAGGGTTCGGGCACGACGCCTCAAGACGCCGGCGCGTCATCGTTTTTGCCGGCGCGGCATTGCTTCTGCTCGTGCAGTCCTTTGCGGCCGCGCATTATCATCAGCACGATCCGCGCCGTGGGCTGACGCAAAACACTCGCGTCACCGAGACCGACGTCCTCTGCGCGGTCTGCGCCTTTCATCTCCACTCGCCACCAAACCCGAATGCCGCGTCGGCGCTGGCGGACGCTTCGATCTCGAAGTATCGAATCGCCGCGGAGTCTAACGGCGAGCTGGTCGCCACCTTCATCGCACGCCCCGCCTCCCGAGCTCCTCCCGTCCCCGCGTAGCTTCCCTCTTTCTGAATCATTGAAGTTTTGCCCGTGCCTGGCGCTGGGCGAGTATTGCGTCCCGCGGCGGTTGGAGAGCTTATGCGGAAACTGAAATGCGGAGTGGCGCTCGCCTTGATGGTCGCACTGAATCTTCGATGCCACCAGCCATCCGGCAGAGGCAACCGCGAGTAGTATCATCAGCGGCGCCATAAAGGACGCGCTTGGCCGGCCGCTCGCCGACGCCGAAGTGATTTTGCAGACAGGCGACGGCAAGATCGTTCAGCGCGCCAAAAGCGATCAAAGCGGACATTTCCGATTCGCCAACGTAGCGGCGGGGAGCTATGCCGTGGTCGCGAACAAGTCAGGCTTCCGCACCGGTGCGGCCAGCGTCGAGGCGCGCGCGGGGTGCGAAGCCGCTCGAGATCGCGCTCGAGGCCGAAGCGGCCTTGAGCCTGAAAGTTGCGGCGAAAGGCTCGAGGTCGCGCGTAATGGATTGAATCCTGAGACCGGCGGCAGCGTCTATCGCTTCAGCCAGCAGGCTATTCAGGCTTTGCCGCAAGGCGGCAACACCTCGACCAACAGTCTACTGTTGCAGGCGCCGGGCGTGGCGCAGGATTCCTTCGGACAGATTCACATCCGCGGTGAACACGGCGAAATTCAATATCGGATTAATGGGGTCGAATTGCCCGAAGGGGTGGTCAGCGGATTCTCCCAGACCTTCAGTCCGCGCTTCGCGCAGAGCATCTCACTGCTCGAAGGCGCGCTGCCTGCGCAGTACGGTTATCACACGGCGGGAGTTGTCCAGATTCAAACGAAAAGCGGGGACAGTCTGAACGGCGGCGATATCGAAATGTATGGCGGCCAGCGCTACACCCTCTTGCCGAGCTTCGAGGTCGGCGGGTCGCAAGGCAAGCTGAGCTACTATGCGACCGGTTTCTACAATCAGAACAGCCGCGGGCTCGAACCGCCGACGCCGGGTCCGCAGGCGATCCATGACTTCGCCACGATCGGCAATGGTTTCGGCTATCTCTCTTATATCCTGAGCCCGACGACGCGGTTGAGCTGGTTCGGCGGGTTTAACGTCTCGAACTATCAGATCCCGGCCAATTCCGATCAGCCGCAGGTGTTCACTTTGGCCGGCGTGCCGAATTTTCCCTCGGCAAATATCCGCGAGACCCAACTCGAGCAGAATTACTACAGTGTCCTGGCGCTGCAGGGCCTGCTCGGCTCAGCGATCGACTATCAGGTGGCGGCCTTCACGAGATACTCGACGTTGTCCTTTCATCCCGATCACGAAGGCGATCTGATCTACAACGGTATCGCGTCGCGCGATTTCCGCGGCGATTGGGCTAGCGGGCTGCAAGGCGACGTCACTTCTCGGGCGCCGGAGCAGCATACGATCCGCGCCGGCTACTACTTCAGCGGCGAGCGCGCCGAAATTGATAATCACGCGCTGGTCTTCCCGGGGGTATCAACCCCGTCACTGGGGTAGTGTTCCAGAGCAGCACCCATCCGACGGCGGTGGTGGATGATACCGCTCTGGTGGCTTGGAATTACGGCGTCTATTTGCAGGACGAGTGGCGCCCAATCAAGAAACTGACGCTCGATTACGGCGTCCGCTTCGATCTCTACGACGGCCTGACGCGTTCGGATCAGTTCAGCCCGCGGGTCGCCGCGATCTATCAACTGTTTGAGGGAACCGCGCTGCATGCCGGGTATGCGCGCTACTTCACGCCGGCGCCGCTGGACGCAGTGTCGGGTGAGGATCTCGTCAAATTCGCCGATACGACCAATGAGCCGATGGTCAAGACCGATACGCATATCGCACCGGAGCGGGCGCACTACTTCGACGCGGGAATCACGCAGAATCTGCCTCACAACGTCAAGGTTGATCTGGACAGCTACTACAAGAAGTCCACTGACCTGCTCGATGAAGGACAGTTTGGCCCCACGCTGGTGTTTACCCCATTTAACTATGCGAAGGGTCGGCAATACGGCGTCGAGTTTACCACCTCGATGAACCCGCTCAAGGACCTGACATTCTATAGTAACTTTGCCTACTCAGTCGCGCAGGGGATCGATATAGTATCCGATCAGTTTCTCTTTAGCGCGCCAGAGCTGGCGTTCATCAAGACCCACTATGTCTTTCTCGACCACGATCAGACCTTCAGCCAGTCGGCGGGAATCACTTATACGCTGCGCGGCTTTCTGTTCACGTTGAACGACATCTACGGCAGCGGGCTGCGCTCGGGCTTCGCCAACACCGGCAACCTGCCATTCTATGTCCAGTTCGACGCCGGCATCGTAAAACCGTTGACGCTCACCTCAGTCGGGAAAGTCGAAGCGCGAGCGGCAGTGATAAACCTGGGCGACTGGATTTATCCGATTCGGAGCGGTTCCGGGATCGGTGTGTTTGCGCCGCAGTTTGGTCCGCGCCGCAGTTTCTATGGCGGGCTCAAATGGTACATCCCGTTTTTCAACCGCCAGGGTTCGATTCAATGAAAATTCCAAAGTTTTCGACGTCAACGGGTGAAGCGCGATGAGTGAACTGGCGGGCGCCTGGGAGGCGCTGAAATTCGGCGGCGCGATGGTCTATCCGCTGCTCTTCCTGGGCGCAGTGGCGATCGCGATCATCCTCTGATCGGGCCGTGAGCTATCAGCGGATGCTGCGGCTGCCGCGCGGCCTTGCGGAACTGGTCGAGACCTACGGCTTCTCATGGTCTGAACTCGAAACGCAGCTCAATGCCATGAATGTCGGCAACGCCTATCGACGCTTCTTCGGGGTGATCGCGGCGAACCGCGAGCGCCCGGCCTGGTGGGTCGAGTCCCGCGCGAGCGACGAGGCGGGCGGCATCGAGAAGGCGCTCGGCCGCGGCCTCTGGGTGCTCGAGACCGTCGTGACGGCGGCGCCGCTGATGGGTCTGCTCGGCACGATCACCGGCATGATGCAGTCATTTCGGGTGATCGGCGCGTCGAGCCTGGTTGCGCCGACACAGGTCACTGCCGGCGTGGCGCAGGCGCTAATCGCGACCGCGCTCGGCTTGCTGATCGCGCTGTTGGCACTGTTTGCCTTCAATTTTTTCTCGCGCCTCCAGTCGCGCGCGCTCGATCAGCTCGAGCGCCTGGGCTCGCGCCTGATCGATCATATTCGGCTCGATCAGGAGACCGAGGCGCAGGAGACCGCTGCCAGCCATCGCGAGATCGCGGTGGTCGCCGGCCGCGGCGCAGTGCGATGAAGCTGGTGAGGTCGCGCGAGTCGCGTCGCGGGCGGATTGAGATCATCCCGATGATCGATGTGATGTTCTTCCTGCTGGTCACCTTCATGCTGGCGTCGCTCTCGATGCAGAGTCTCAACTCGATCACGGTCAACCTGCCACAGGGCGACGCCCCCAACCTGAGCCATCAGGAGCCGGTCACCCTCACGGTTACGAAGGACAGCCGCATCTTTCTCGACAAGACTCCGATCACGATGGCGACGCTGGCCTTCACGCTCAAGGCAATGATGATGGGTCGCGACGCTGGGGTCGTCGTTAACGCCGACGGCGCTGCGCCTGAGGGCGTCGTCGTCGAAGCGATGTTGCAGGCGCGGCGCGCCGGCGTCGAGCATTTTCTGATCGCGGTCAAACGCGATTGAGCGTGACCGTCGAAAACGCGCGCGAGCGGATGATCTCCGCCGGCGAACTCGACCAGCCCTGGCGGCGGATCGCGTGGATTATTCCGCTCGCTGTTATTTTGTGGGCGGGGTTGCTCGCGGCCTTCGGCCTGCTACTGGAAGGGACGGCGCCGCCCCCGCCCGAACTTGCGCCCGCGGAGGTGCGGATCGTTGAGTTACCACCGCCCGCCAAGCTGGCCCCGATTGCGCCGACGCAACCTCATCCGGTGCCCGCCGTGGTACACCACCCCGCAATCGTTCGGCCCCGGACAGCCCACCTGACCAGACCCAAGGTCATGCCCGAAATCGCCCCATCGGAGAATGGCACGGCGAAGAGCAAGACTGAGCCCCGGGCCCCAGCCAGCAGCACGACAGGGCCAAGTGCCGGAGCCCCGCCGAGCAACGCTGCATCGGGCGTCGGCGCTGACAACAACGGGGCGCACGCGATCTTCGAGCCGACCCCGGTTATCCCGGATGATTTACGCGACGCGGTGATAGACACCGTCGCGATCGCGCATTTCAAAGTCGCCGACGACGGCCAAGCCTCCGTCACCCTGACCAAGCCGACCGAGAATCCGCGGCTCAACCAAATCCTGCTCGAGACGCTGGACCAGTGGCGTTTCATGCCGGCGCACAAAAACGGAGTCGCGGTTGGTTCAGAATTCGACGTTCGGATCCCGGTCACCGTCGAGTAGTTCTGCACGCGCACCATTTCCCCACGCTTGCGCGGCTTTACGCAATCGCCCGACTGCACTACAAGTAAGTGTCCGCAACTGTCAAAGCTATCGATACAAAGGAGAGACGAAGCTTATGGCCAATACACTGATCTCGAAACCGATCATTTCCTCCGATTCACACATCATGGAGCCGCCCGACACCTACACCGCGCGGATCGACAAGAAGTACCTCGACACCGCGCCCAAGGTGGTCTGGATGGAGAAGGGCGGCGACACCTACGTCGTTGAGGGGATGAAACAGACCATCCCGATGGGCCTGGTGGCCGCGGCCGGAAAATCCGCCGAGGAGCTGGCGACTGCGGCCGTCTTCGCTAAGTTCGAGGATCTGCCGCGCGGCGCATGGGATCCTGAGGTGCGGATGGCCGATCAGGATCGCGACGGCGTCGCCGCCGAGGTCATCTATCCCAGCGTCGGCATGATTCTCTGCAATCATCCCGACGCCGATTACAAGAAGGCCTGCTTCGACGCCTACAACCTCTGGATCGCCGAGTATTGCGGCGCCCATCCGGATCGGCTGATCGGGCTCGGGCAGACCGCGATGCGCACGCCCGACGAAGGGATCAAAGACCTCGAGCGCGCCAAGGCGATGGGTCTGCGCGGGATGATGATGTCGGGAATTCCGATCATCGAGGACTACGACAGCAAGATTTACGATGAGTTCTGGGAAGCCTCGGTCAGCCTCAAGATGCCGCTTAGCTTCCATATTCTGACCTCGAAGGAGGGCATCGGAAATCCCAATCGCGGGCCCAAGATGAACTCCTTCATGTCGATCATCCGCGGCAACCAGGACATCATCGGGATGTTCATCCTGGGCGGCGTCTTCGAGCGCCATCCGCGATTGCGCATCTCATGCGTCGAAGCGGATGCGGGCTGGGTGCCGCATTTCATGTACCGCCTCGACCACGCTTACGATCGCCATCGCTTCTGGCTGACCGCCGACAAGCTGTCGAAGATGCCCAGCGAGTATTTCCGCGAGAATATCTACACGACCTTCCAGGACGATTGGGTCGCCTTCAAGATGAAGGACATGTGTAATCCGCAACGGCTGATGTGGGCCAATGATTTTCCGCACAGCGACTCGACCTGGCCGAATTCGCAAGAGCTGCTGAAAAAGCATTCGGCCGGGCTCAACGAGCAGGAAAAGAACTGGCTGCTGCACGACAACGTCGCGGAGCTGTACGGCATCTGAGTGCGCGATTGAATTGCGCGATTGAATTGATCGCAAAGTAACGCCCGGCGCGGCGGATTCCGCCGCGCCGGGCAGGAGAGACCGCGATGTTGCAAAAACTCTTTCACGTCAACATTTGTGTCAGCGACATGGAACGCTCGGTCCGCTTCTATCAGGAGCTAGGGTTCAACAAGGTCAACGACTTTATCCTTGAAGATCCCAGCGTGGGCGAGGCGCTGGGTCTCAAGGCGCGCAAGCTGCACGGCGTTTTCATGCGTCTGGGCAATGACGCCAACGCCCCGGTGCTCGATCTGGTGCAGTTCATCGACCCGCCGCCGCAGGGCAAACCCTACCCGACGCTGAATAACCTCGGAATCTGCCGAATCGCCTTCACCGTCGATGACATCGACAAGACCTACGAAGACCTGAAGACGAAGGAGGTTGATTTTGTCGCGCCGCTCAAGAAGATCGACGGCCCGGGTGGCGCGAAAATCGGCGTGGTCTGCTTCCGCGATCCCGACGGCACGATCCTGGAACTCATTAGCGGTATGTAAATACAAGACATTAGGGAGCCCACAATGCCGAACTTGACGATCAACGGCGAATACGATCCCCGTTTCGTGCGCGTGCGCGATGCCTTTATTGAGAACTTCGAGCAGCGCGGCGAGTTCGGCGCGGCAGCTTCGATCGTGGTCGATGGGCGCTGCGTCGTCGATCTGTGGGCCGGGCACGCCGACGCGGCGCGGACGCAGCCGTGGAATCGCGACACGCTCGTCAATGTCTGGTCCACCACCAAGGGCTTGTGCGCGATGTGCGCGCATCGGCTCGCTGACCAGGGCAAGCTCGACTTCGACGCGCCGGTCGCGAAGTACTGGCCCGAGTTCGCGCAGAGCGGCAAAGGCTCGATTCCGGTCAGCTATCTGCTGAACCATAAAGCGGGTCTGGCGGCGATCAAAGCGCCGCTCCAGAACGAGGATCTGTTCAACTGGGAGAAGGTGACGACGGAACTGGCGCGGCAGGAGCCGTGGTGGGAGCCGGGCACGCGGCACGGCTATCACGCGATTACCTTCGGCTGGCTGGTGGGCGAAGTGGTGCGGCGGATCAGCGGCAAGAGCCTCGGCGCCTATTTCCGCGAGGAGATCGCCACGCCGCTCGGCGCCGACGCGCATATCGGGATCGGTCCCGAATTCGACGCGCGCGTCACGGACATCATCTACGCGCCAGATCCCAAGCCGGGCGAAGTCAACTTGTTGGCTGACATGATGAACGATCCGGCCTCGGTGGGTGCGATGGCGCTCGCGAATCCGGCCAATATTTTCCTGCAGGAGACGACGAACTCACGCGCCTGGCGCGCCGCCGAGATTCCGGGAGCGAACGGTCACGCCAATGCGCGCGCGCTCGCCCGGATATACGGCGCGCTCGCGCGCGGCGGCGAAGTCAATGGCGTGCGCGTCTTCGGCCCCAAGGAGATCGAGCGCTGCTACACCGAGCAGTCGAACGGGCAGGACGCTGTGCTGCCGCTGACGACGCGTTTCAGCCTTGGCTTTATGCTGTCGCAGCCGCACAGCAAGATGGGTCCGAATCCGCGCGCATTCGGTCATCCGGGCGCGGGTGGCTCGCTGGGCTTTGCAGATCCCGACGCCAAGCTGGGCTTCGGCTACACGATGAATCAGATGGGGCTCGATCCGCTGCTCGACGCCCGTCCCGCCGCACTGATCGCGGCCGCCTACGCTTCGCTCTGACGACAAGAGACACATACGACTGTTTCGCTAGCCCTTATCTGTCGGATTCGCACGGGTAGCGCCATCCGCCGCGAGTGCGCTTTCATCACGAACGTAGCGATGGGTTACGAATGGAGCATCTTTGGAATCTCGCATCGGTGGTCGTAGGGGCGTTACTTGGCTATATGTTGACTGGGACTACTCGTTGGTTCGAGCGTCGCCGAAACGTGTACGACGACACGACCCGTTTCCTCGCTGACTACAGAGTTCGAGCGATGGGTTGCCAAACTCCTCAGGAGCTTTTGACGCATGCGGAATGGTTGAACAGACAGATTAGCGATGAGTTTCCGAAGCGCGTTTTCGACGAATGGAGAAAAGTACATTCGTTCCTTCAGGTGCCGGGTCTTCCTTCTCAGAGTGCGACGGCTTTCGACGATGCAAGAGATAGGGCGCTCGACGCGATGCAGATGTGTTTGAGATGGTGCAAGCACTTCTAAATGTGCGATTTCGCTGTTTCGTCGCGTTCATAGGGAATCGATGAGCGGAATATGGACCTCTCGACGGATTCTCTAGCGTTTGGCGGCTAAGCGAGCGCTTGCTAAGGAGGCGAAACGTTTAATGCTTTCGGTCCTCGTCCCCTTCTTCGTCGTCGCGATTGCGGTGGCCGGGTGGTACATAATTGACAGCCCTCAGGCGGCGACGTTCTATCTTTTTGTAATATCAATGGCGGCCTGGCTTTTGGGAGCGTACATCGGAGTCCACACCGGCTTTAGCGCCGGTTGGGTCATGGGTAGCCTCTTTGGGGCCGCGTTGTACCGCGAGAACCACGGTGGCCCAAAGTCACTCTGGTAGCCGCACTGGGGTGAGTGGCTCTTATGTCACTCGAGAATTAAGTATTAGATCGCCTCAATAAACCGCAAACCTTTCATCGAAACGCCGTCGCAGCGGGCGTCTTTGACGTCGAGGACGCCGCCGATCGTCGCGCGATCGAAACATACCGAGCTTTCGGCGCGAAAGCCGCTGCCGAGCACAACGTCACCGCCGACTGTCGCACCTTCGGCCGTCAACGCGACGCCGCCACGATTCTCGAATTGACCACCGGTACAGTTGAGCGTCCCGCCAATCGTCGCGCCGGCAAGCCGCACCGCCCCTTGTGCAAGGAACCGCGTATGCATCCGCACTGAGCCGCCGACGCGGATGCGTTCCGCGTCAAGTGCGATGCCGCCCGGATTCTGGCAGATGCCGCCGACGCAGTAGAGATCGCCCCCGATAGACGCATCGCGGAGGAGTACCGCGCCTTTCGCGTTAAACCATTCACCGAGAAAAGCGCGGCCCCCAATCACAACGTTATCGGCGGCGAGTGCGGTCGCGCCGGGATTCTCGAAGGCGCCGTGCGCGCAGTACAGAAAACCGCCCATCCGCGCGCGCAGGAGACTCACCTCGCCGCGGGCTTTGAATCCCTGACTCAATAATACGTTGCCCTCGATCTGCGCGTCGTCGAGGACGAGCGCCGTACCGCGGGGATTCATGAACTTCCCTCGCGCACAATAGAGCGCCCCGCCAATATGCATCCGGCGCATACTCACTGCGCCGGCGGCGAGGAAATCATTGCTCAGCAGCAGATGGCCACCGATTGTCATATCGTTGGCTATTAGCGCCGCGCCATCCACTGGACCTAGACTCGCGCCTGAGAACGACAGACTTTCGCTGATCGTCGCGCGCTCCAGGTTGATCGGCTGAGCAACGCGCGAGCCCTCGCAGAGTTGAAGATCTTGCTCGACGCGCAGCTCTTCGCCCTCCAGTCCCGAAAGCTCGCAACCGCCCAAGAAAATGGCTTGAAGCGATGTGCTGCGCATCCTGAGCTGTTCCTCGAAGACGCAATCGACGAACATCAGCGTTCCGGCAATCGTCAGACCTGAGAGGTCGAGTAAACCGCTGATCGTTGCGCCCTCGACGCGAATCGAGGCTGAGGCGGCGCCGGGGTTTGAACCGATTGCTAGTACCCGTGCGAGGATTTTTTCCGCGGAAATTGTCGTCCTGCGCATTGCTGTCATATACCCGATAGCGCGCCCGGGCTTGAGCGCGACGAGGACAGGGAGGTGGGGTCTTGCGCTCGCCGCAGCGATCGAGCTCGTGTTTGTCCTAGGCCTTGTCCACGTCGTCAGGGAGCATCGCGGCCGCCGCGCGGACGCCGATCAACGCCACACGTCCGTGCGGCCATTGCTTTTCCAGCCGACTCAAACGAATGATTATCCGAGCGTCCAGGGAGGTCGAATCGTGAGCCAGCCGAGCCCGAATCTGGAGAGGACTTCCGTCCAAGCGAGATTATTTTGCGTTCGGATCGATAAATGATCTAGAAAAACCAAGCTGCGTCTGCGCGGTCATACTCGAATGCACTCGTAGACGATTGATTCGCACGCCGCCTCATTATTCGTCGTAGCCTGCACCATCCATTTCACCGGCAGAAATAGCTTTCTTTTCTTAGTTACGGGCTCCGGGTAGATTCCGCGATAGCTCTTCAGTTCAAGGCCCGCGCGATCCGCGAGCTCGGCAACGCCTGAGGCAAACAGCATCGTCACATGGTCTACATTTTCGCACGACGCGTTGAACAAGTGCCGGAATATGCGCCCCAAATAAAATGGATTAGGCGTCGTCAGGACCAAACTGCCCCCAGGTACCAGCAGCCGACGCGCCGCGTCAAAAAGCCGGCTGGGATTCCCGAGGTGCTCGATCAACTCGCCGCAGATTATTAAGTCGAATCTATCCGTGATGTTCTCGCCCTGCTCCGACGTGATGTCGCAAAGCGCGACGTTGTATCCCTTCTCGAGCAGCTTGCGAATGCCTTCCGCGGCGATATCAACGCCGAAGCAACGACTTGCCACCGCCAAAAGCCGCCCATGCAACCAATCGGGATCTTCGGCGCTCTCAGCAATGTGATTGACCACTCCGACGTCCAGAACATTCTTGTTCTTTGCCATTTCACAGAGGTAGGCAATTCGGTTCTCAACGGGTTGTCGCCGCGCTTTCCTCAAGAGAGAGGCCCGAAGCCTCAAGACCTCAGGTAGATTTGGATTAGCGGAGATCTCACTCCAATGCACAGATAGGCTCCTTGACGAACGTCACTGCGATAATTGTGACAGCTCCAGACTCATTTTGCACGCCAGCTTGAGAGCAGGCATTTCCGAAAACTACATCGAAGGCTCGGCAGCGCCTGGGCGCATAAAATATAGCATTATAAGTAGTCGCAATCTCAGGTAAGTGATCTGAGTTCGCGCAAAATCGATGGTCGTATAGTCATTCCGGTCGGCCTGGATCGAGCGATGGAGCTATTACAATCGGTTTGGTCCTGTAGTATTGTTTATCCTTCAATTAATCGATGGATTACAACCCGGCCCACGGCGCCCGTGAGATGACGCCGGATCAGCTCCCGGCGGTCCGCTACGCGCTCGACCGCGCACTCCAGCCGATTGGCAATACCAGGGCTTCGACGTCATCGACCAGTTCCAGCCAGCGCGATTCGCTATCAGGTTAATCATCTCGGCTTCACCCCCGGCCTCGTTCGCACCCACTACACGCCGAGCTTCGACAGTTATCTCGGCCAGGCGCAGCGAAATCTCGTCGAGACGTATCTACAACGGCGGGTCTGGTGGCACTGGATTTACGAATCGATGTGGGGTAACTTCAACTTGACGAACGTCGACCCCACCAGCAAAGATAACACCATGCTGACCGGTTGGTACGGGATGTACGTGGGCCAAAAGATGCTCTCCTCCGGAGACCGCCGCTATGCTGAGCCGGACGCGCTGACCTTCCGGTTGAACGAGCGGAATGCATACCCGCACGACTACCATTCGGTGGTCCGTTCGGTCGTGGAGAACCATCGGCAGTCCGACTTCTGCCTGTCCCTTGTGAGCCGAACTGGATTTATCCGGTCTACCCTGCGAAGTTGAGGAACACTCGGAGAACGAGCGCGCCGCCAGGTTCAATTTCAAGGAGGGTCATACAATGACAACCTTTCCAGTCAGTGCGATTGAAGTTTTCGGCCGCGGCGTTTCGAAAGCCGAAGGCGTCGTCATCGACAAGGATAATTGTGTATACGGAGGCGGCCGCAATGGCGTGATGTACAAGGTCACGCCCGACGGCAAAGTCGCTGAGCTGGCGACGCTGCCCAGCGGTTCGATTCCCAACGGCGTCACGATGGATCGTAATGGCGATCTAATCTATTGCGACCTCGGCAAGGAGGCCGTGGTGCGGGTGACGCAGAGCGGAGAGGTTACGATGGTCGCTGATCGCGTTGCCGATCTCCATCTCTCCCTGCCCAACTTTGCAACCTATGACGCCGAAGGCAATCTCTTTGTCTCCAACTCCAGCACGAACAACATCAACAATATCCTGCCGGAGCTAATGACGCCGTCGCCCAAGGGCGCGCTCGTCGTGATTCGCAAAAACGGCAAAAGCGAGATAGTCGCGACGGGCTTTTACGTCGCCAACGGCACCGCGATCGATCCGAAGGAAGAGGCCGTTTATGTGCTCGAATCGACGCGCTACGACTGTATGCGGATCGCGCTCAAAAAAGACGGCACCTTCGGCAAGCCGGAAATCTACTCAAAGGACTTTCCCGCGATTCCTGACGGCATGGCGTTCGACAGCGCGGGCGATCTCTACATCACGCTGCCCGGCAAAGCGAAAAAACCCGAAGACCCGCCCAAGGACAAGATTCTGCTGCCGGCCAACCAAATCCTCAAGGTGGATCAGAGCGGCAAATGGACGATGCTCATCGATGATCCGAAAAGCGAGCGCCTCGACCATCCGACCAACTGCGCCTTCGGTGGTCCGGGCTTGCAGGATTTATACTTCGCGAATCTCGAGGGCGAGCATTTCAGCCGCGTCCATACGAATTTCCGCGGGCATCCGCTCTACCATCAGCGCTAATTTAATTTGATCGCAAATTTGTGGTTAACGAAACAGGCTCCGACGCGCGCGTGAGCGCCGGAGCCTGTTTCAAATCCGAGGCGGGTTAGTTAACGCAGACCGAGTTCCGCCAAAGGGCCGCGATCGGCCACCGGCGCGCGCTTGACGCCAGTGCCGAGCGCGACTGAGCCCGGCGTGCGCTGAAACGGATCCGGCAGATCGATCTCCTTGGCGTAGGCGTGCAGCGCCGGCATCACCTCTTGCGCGAACAGACGCATACTCGTGCGCCGATCCTCGTTGCTCACCGGACCCTGCACGCTGAACATGATGAAGACGCCGGGGCGCAGGATGCGCAAGATCGCCTTGACCTTCTGCGTGACGCTGGCCGGCGTCCCCGCGATCACTTGGTAATTGCGCATCACCTTGTCGAGGCCGCCGCGCAACTTGCGCCGCACCTCGTCGTAGTCGACCGCGCCCTCGTCGCCGCCGTGCTGAGCCTGCGCCAGCTTGTCGCCGCTGAGGCCGAGCCAACTGCCGGTCGGCTGCTTCGCGAGCATCCGAATGGCGCTCTTCGAGTTGTACCCGGGCGGCATCGTGAACTCCGGCGCCGAAAAGGCATTCTGCCCGCCGCCGTACACGAAGTTCTCCGCGATCGCGTGGGCCTTCTCTTCGGTCTCCGCCACGACCGTAGGAATCAGGTAGCCGAAATTCTCCGGTCCCGCCTGATAGCCCTGCTTGGCCGCTTCGTCAGCATAGTAATCCCAGAGATCGCAGGTCGGCCCGAGCATCGTCCCCAGCCCGATATAAGGGTAACGATGTTCCGCGCACCACTTCACGGTCTCGGGGCTGATCACGCCCGGAATCCACATCGGCGGATGCGGTTTTTGATACGGCAGCGCCCATGGATTGACGTGGCGATAATGGAAATGCTTGCCCTCGTAGCGCCACGGTCCGGGCCTCGTCCAGGCCTGCACGATAAAGTCGTGGGCCTCGTTGAACAGCTCGCGATTGTAGGCGGGATTGGCGTTGTTGAAAAACTGCTCGCTGCCCGCGCCGCGCACCCATCCAGTGATCAGGCGGCCCCGTGAGATCAAATCGATCTCGGCCAGCTCCTCGGCCATCCGCAGCGGATGCTTGAGCACCGGTAGCGGATTGCCGATCAGCACGATGCGCACGCGCTTGGTGCGATAGGCGAGCACCGACGCCTCGACGTTCATCACGCTGCCCATGCAGAAGGGGTTGCCGTGATGCTCATTCAGGGCGACGACGTCGAAGCCCAGATCTTCGGCGTAACAGTACTCGTCGAGATAATAGTGATAGTCGTCGGAGGCCTTCTCGCGATCGAAGTGCGAGTTCGACACCGCAAAAAAGGCCCGATTCTTGAGAATCACCTCCTCGGGCAACCAGCGATACGGCCGTTCGGTGAAATATCCTATCTGCATGACTCTTACTCTCTTAATAAAGATTCTTGACGCAGCTCGCAGACTCGCCTGCTCGCTACGCGCGGCAGCCGCGCTACGCTAGTGTTGGGCAGCCACCGATACGGCCGTTCAGTAAAGTATCCTATCTGCATGTTCCTACTCTCTTAGATAGTGTTAGGTGGCGAGAAACTTTCCGACGACGCGGGAAAACTCCTGCTCATTCTCGATCTCCGGGCGATGGCCCGCACCCGCGATCTCGGCGATCTGCGCCCCCACAATCGCCTGCCGATAGGCGTCGATACAACCGCGCGGCACGACCTGGTCGCGCGTACCCCACACGAGTAGAGTCGGCGGCTTGGGTCCGTAAAGCAGATGCGGCAGGCTGGGATTGTGCATGTACGGCTCCCAGCCGATCCGCGCCGTTTCCGTGCGCGCGTCCTCGAAGGCCTCAAACAGTTCGGGCGTCATCTCACCGCCATAGATCCGTCCGAACTCAGGCGTGTTGTCAGGCTCCGCAACCGTCGCGCGCAGATGACGCCGGATGGTCAGTGCGAAGAAATCGAGGATTTGGCCGTTCGCAGGCTTGATCCCCATCGGCGCGACCAGCACCATTTTCGAGAAAATTTTTGGGTCCGCCGCCACCATCTCCGCCGCCAGATAGCCGCCCGCGGAGAAGCCGATCACGTCAATCGGGTCGGCCTTCAACTCGCGCATCACCTGTGAGTAAAAGGCGGCGAGATCGCGATAGCTCATCACCCAGTCCAGCTTCGGCGTTTTGCCGAAGCCCGGCTGCAAGGGGATGATCAGCTCATGTTTGTCCGCGAGCCATTCGTTCCAGGCCATCCAGCCCGGGTATCCGAGCTCGTCATGCAGGATCAAAAGCGGCTTGCCGCTCCCACCGCGAATTACTGCGAGTTCGGCGTCAGCTGCCTTGACCGTTGTTTGCGTCCACGGCGTCACAATTTTATCTCCAACTGTTCTTCATGCAGTTCGCAAAGTCGCTGCTCGGCTCGACCGCGCGCTGGCTGGTCAATGATACGCGCGAATCTAGCCGACCCATTGCCACCCGTCCAGCCGGACGCTTGCTCCCTCTCGCGGGAGAACCCTCGCGCTTGACTCTCCCGCGGGAGTGAACCACAAACAATCTCATGAAGATTCTGATCATGGGTGCGGGTGGAGTCGGCGCTTATTATGGGGCGAAGCTGCAGCAGGCCGGCGAGGAGGTGACGCTCTGTGCGCGCGGTGACAACCTGCGCGCGCTCAAGGAGCAGGGCCTCGCGGTCAAGAGCTACCTCGGCGATTTCCACGTGAGAGTGAACGCGACCCTCGAGCCGCTTGAGTTCGCCCCCTACGATCTCATCCTGTTTGCCGTCAAATCCTACGATACTGAGCCGGCTGCACAGCAGCTCAAAGGATGCCTCGCGCCTAATGGAATCCTGATGACGATCCAGAACGGCGTCGAGAACGAGGAGGTCCTCTGCCGCTTCTTTCCGCGCGAGTGCGTGATGGGGGGGAATTCGCGGATCGGCGCCGATATGGCCGCACCGGGCAAACTCAACCATACCGCCCTCGGTGTCATCGAGTTTGGCGAGCTGGATGGCACCGAGACGCCGCGCGCGCGGCGGCTTAAAGAGGTCTTCGAACGCGCGGGCATCTACGGCGTCCTGACCAGCGATCTGAAGACGCTCCGCTGGTACAAGCTGATGGGCAATAACAGCACCAACAGCGTGAGCGCGCTGACGCATACGACCCTCGGCCAGATGCTCGACGATCCGGCGGGTTACGAGCTCGTCCGCACGCTGATGCTCGAGACGCTCGCCGTGGGCCGCGCTGAAGGCGCAAAGGTGGTTGATGAGCGGGCGGACTGGCAGCTCGGTCAAATCCGCAAGATGGACGCGTATGCGATCAAGACTTCGACCCTGCAGGATCTGGAAAAAGGCAAACCCCTCGAGTACGAAGCGATCTCCGGTGCGGTGCTGCGCGCAGCGCGCCGTCACGGGATCAGCGCGCCGGCGACCGCGGCGGTTTACACGCTCTTGAAACTGCTCGAAAGCACCCGCCGCAAACCCGCGTAACCCCGACGCGGCTTACACGCCCAGCTCTTTGAACGCTTTCTGCTCGCGCCGAAGATCCGGCGCTGTGCACGTCCACTGTTCTTTCGTCGAACGTAGGAAGTTCTTAACCTCGGCAGAGCCGGTCAGTTCCAGCCAGATCGGGCCGCCGCCCGCCGGCACCCGCAGCGAGAAATTCAGAAAGCGGCAGCACACGCGCTCGAAGTCGATGAAGTGTGCAAGCTCCTCGACGATGCCGGCCTCGGCCGGGAAGCGCAACGCGTAGCCATCATCGAGCTCGCGGACCTCGACGATTTTTTTTGCGATAGTGCGCTCAACCTCGGCGACTCGCTCGCGTAGATCAGCTGGGGGCAAGGTGCAGTAGACGGGCGTGCTATTCTGTTCAGCCACGTGATCCCCCTACTAGGCGGTCAGCGCGACGACTTTCTGCGTATCGACGTATTCGCGGACGCGGCGAATCTTGCCGTCCTCGATCTCAAAAACAAAGCAGTACTCGTTCGTGTAGTCGCGGCCGTTGGAAAATTTGGCGCTGTTGGTCATCTCGATCAGCACGGTATCGCCGTCAGCATAGACTCGGCGAATCTCGCTGGTGACGCCGTTCGGAAACATTTTTGCCGCGACGCGGGCAAACTTAACAATCTCCGCCTTGCCCTTGCGCAAGCCCGAAAGCTCCGGCAGGTTGCCGGGAATCAGCCAACTGATCTCGTCGGAGGCCATCGCGAAGGCCTTCTTGAGCTCGCCTTGCGCAAAGGCGCGCCAGAACTTTGTCGCCAGTTCTTTGTTGGTTTCATTGCTCATGCCGATTCCTCCGGACTTTCGCGCAGCGCTTGCATCAGGCGTATGCAGCTTCGAGCAGTGACACGATCTCCTCGCGCGTCACCGGACGATCCACCACCTTCGCGGACTCGACTTCGTGCAGCACGGTGGCGGCGATCTGCGTCATCTCGCCGCGCGGCACGCCGGCCGCCTTGAGTGAATGCGGGACATCGAACTGCGCGATGAACTGGGCAACGCGATCGGCGCATTCGAGCGCCACCGACCGGGCGTTCGGCCCGTCGTAACGCACGCCGAGCCCCTCCGCGATCGGACCGAAACGCTCGGGGGCGATGTCGGCCATGAAACGCATCACGTGCGGCAGCATGATGCACGAGGTCACGCCGTGCGGGACGTTCCATTTGGGGCCGATCTGATGACCCAGCGCGTGGGAGACGCCGAAGCGCGTATTCATCCCGCCGAAGATCGAGAACCAGGCCGCCATCTGGCAGTAACCGCGATGCGCCAGGCTATCCGCGCCGCTGGTGTTGATTGAGGCGGGGAGATGCTCGAACAGCAGTTTAATTGCCTTCGACGCCAAGGTGTCCGGCAGCAACTGATGGCGGATCGAATAGATTGCTTCGACCGCGTGATCGAGCGCGCGCATCCCGGTCGCGATCCAAAGCCACGCCGGCGTCTCGACCGTCAGGGCCGGGTCGTTGATCACGACGCGCGGCTGCAGGCGGGGATCGACCACCGCCCCCTTGATGAGCGTGGCCTCGTCGGTGACCCCGCCCACCGGGGTATATTCGCCGGCCGAGAGCGTGGTCGGCAGGGCGATTTGGATAAAGTCGCGGCTCGTATCGACTCGCGCGTTGGCGCCGCCAAATTCGATTCCTCCCGCGGCTGCGCCCGGATCGCGGCCGGTCAGGATCGCCGAAGCCGCGACCTTCGCAGTATCGATCGGGCTGCCGCCGCCAAAGCTGATCACGCAGTCGGCGCCGACGCGCTTGATCTCTCCGATTAGCTCGCGGGTCGTGCCGAGCGGCACATGCTGCTGCGCGTTCTTGAAGACCGCGGCGCAGCGGACCCCGAGCGCTCCGGTAACCTGATCGAGCAATTTCGAGCCGCCGAGCGTCTTGCCGGTGACGACGACGGCGCGCGAGAGGCTCCGCCGTTCGAGCTCACGGCCCAGCCCGGCGACTTTGCCCGCCCCGAAGATGACCCGCTCGAGGCGGGTGAAATTGAATTCGCCTGCTGGTGCTTCCACTGACCTAACCCTCCGTCGAAACTTTCGCGCGGCCGTCGCTTCAGGACTTGCGCCCCACGAAGTGTGATCGGTCTCGTCACGTTACATGAGAATTGCGCGATTAGAGTATCGATCGCAAATGAAATGAACCTGAATGAACGCTGCTCGTGTTGCGCCGGAAACACCGTGGACCAAAACTGGGCTAAACCTTGCGCGGGAGATTGTTTCGATCTATACCCACAGGTTAAAATTGAAGAGTCAACACGGAAATTCCAGTTTGTAATGATAACGACTCGGTCGCGGCGATTTCGTCGACAAACCAGCGCCTACTTTCTGATGCTGACGAGCCTGTCGCTGCTGGGGTTCATGGGTAGCGCCTTGGCGGCCGACCTTAGCGTGGGCAGCGACCTCGCGCCGATCCAGCGGCAACTGCAAAAGCTGAAGCTCGATGAAGCTGCTGAACGCGACCGGCTCGAAAGCGACGAAAAGCTCATTCGTGCGCTTGAGCAACGGCTCGATCAGCTCGACGCGCAAAATCGGACGTTGCAGCAGAACTCGGCGCAACTCTCGGCGACCAATCATCAATTGCAAACGGCCACGACCCAGCAACTGCAGACGATCCAGCAGCAAATTTCCAGCGGCGCCTCGCCCGACCAGTTCGCCAGCGCTTTCGAGCGCTACCTCGGGCTCCATCAGTTCACCATCGGTGGCGATGCGGCGGGCGGCTTCATCTATGATCGCCAAACCGCGCAGAACACTTTTTCTTTGGCTTTCCAGCCGATCCTGCTTTACCGCTTGAATGACTGGATGTTGTTCGAAGGCTCGATCGCGGCCTCGCTGCCGCTGGGCTCGGGTGCGAGTTTTGCCCTACCGGTGGCGACCGCGCAGATCTTTCTAAATGATTATCTGGAAATTAACGCGGGCATATTCGATCAGCCTTTCGGTGACTGGTACGAGGATCAGAGTGCGCTGTGGGTCAATCGATTCATCACGGCGCCGTTGCTGTATGGGGCGGAGGCGATTGTCCCGCCAACCGACATTGGTCTCCAGCTTCGCGGATCGGTACAGTGGGGCAAGCTCGGGCAGGACGTTGATTATACGGCGTGGATAGCCAACGGCCCGAGTTTCGATTCTGCGCTGTCGCAACCGGTGGTCGGCCAAACGCTAAACCCGCAGAACAACATCGCGCTCAATACCAATGGCCGCGCTTACGGCACGCGCCTGCGCGTTTACCCGCTGCCGCTCGACGACAATCTCGGCCGCCTCGAACTGGGCGCTTCGACTTACGACGGCAAGTGGCAGAATGCGCTCTGGTTTAATGCCTGGGGATTGGACTTTGCGTATTTGCGCGACAACCTTCAGGCGCGCGGCGAGTTTGCTGAGACCTACCGGCAGATGCCCAATGGCGCAGCCCCGGACAATCGCCAGGGATGGTACCTGCAAGTCGGCTACTTTCTCCAAGGCTTGCCCTCTCTCCATATGGGCGATCAGCTCGACCAATACATTCGCCGGCTTGAGCTGCTGACTCGCTATTCGGGCGTGAACCAGCGCGCCATTGTTACCAACGAGATCACTACTGACCCGGGTATCGGGCTCAGCGGCTCGCCGTCGATCTTCTCACCGCACGCGCGCGAAGTCGCGTTGGGTCTCGACTACTGGATTGAACCGACCATCGTTTGGCAGACCGAATTTGATCTCGAACTACCGGGTGCGGGCGGCTCCCTCCTGACTTTGAACGGCTCGCCGCCCGCACTGAGCAGCCGGCCCGCCAACACGACGCCCAACGATCAGGCGATTCTGACTCAACTGGCAATTGGCTTTTAGATCCCGATTGTACCAATCATTATGAAAACCCATGCAGCTCGCTTCACTGGGTTAGCCGGTATCACGACCCTCCTGCTCCTTTGGGCCGTGACGTCGCGCGCGGCGACCACCCAATCAGCGGCGACTACCCAATCAGTTGAGCAGCGCAAGCTGTTGGTTCGGGGCGCGAGGCTGTGGCCGGTGTATTGCGCGCAATGCCACAATGCTCCGTCCGGCGCACAATATTCACCGGCGCAATGGGACGCGATCACGATGCATATGCGCACACAGTCGATTATGCCCGCCAATGACATGCGCGCGATAAAAGAGTTTCTTAAGGAGGCCCGCTGAGCGATCTATCGCCCGTCGTCCGGTTCTCCAATTCGGCGCAAAACAGTTCACGTGCTTTCACGCATTGCCGTGGCAGCCTGCGGGCGATTCTTGGCCTTGCCGGCTGCCCGAACGGAATTTGCCCTGGGATCTCGTTATTCGCGTCTGGAGGTTTGAAATGGCCGTGCTCATGAAGTTGTTTTCGCGTCGCTCTCGTATGCTCCCGCCGCTCGCCGTGGCGGTTATGCTGTGGCTTGGCTTGCTGTCCCGAGCCGATCAGGCCATGGGCCAACCCGCGACGACGATCAAGATGAACGATACGCCGCCGGCATTCGAGCCGAGCCGGGCGACAATCAAGGTGGGCCAGACCGTCACGTGGGTCAACGCCGGCGCCACGGTACATGATGCGTCCGACAGCCCTGCGATCGCGATCAAGGCGAGCGATGTAGCCAGTCCAGCTAAGGCAGTGGTGTTCGATTCGGGGTTCCTGCAGCCCGGCGCAAGTTTCAGCTACACCTTCACCGTCCCCGGTGTTTACAAATACGTCTGTCTCCCGCACGAAGCGGCCGGAATGGTCGGCGAAATCACCGTCGAGCCGGGCAAGAGCTAGGCGATTAACGGGAGGCGCTCATCGTAACGCCGCCCCAAAAAAGTGCTTTTCGGACCAGGACCCTTGAGTGCTTAGAATTTCTGCGGGTGTAACGAAATTCCGCGGCCAGAGAAAAAGCGGCTTAATTGAAGTCCGTGAATTCCTTAGAGTGCCCGTAACAGCTTCAGGGTTTGATTATCACCACCGTGCCGATCGGGAGAAGCCGCGCCATCTCTTCGATATCGGGATTGTTGACTGAGATACAGCCGAGCGTCCAGTTGACCTCGCGATTATTGAGGACCGGACTGTCCGTGCCGTGGATCCCGACCAGACCACCCTCGCGGCGCCACGTCGGCATCTGATGATTCGCCCGCAGGTCAGCAAATCGCGCCTGGTCGGCGCCGTTGGGATAGTTGAGTTTGAGGAACCAGTCGAAGCGGCTGCGGCGCTTGGCGACAATTGCGTAAGCGCCTTCGGGCGTACGCGAATCACCCTCCCACTGCTTGCCGCCGGCTAATTGGCCGCGGCCGAAGACCGCGTGATAGGTGCGAAACAACTGGTTTTTATAGTAAACCTCGAGACGATGGCGCCCCTTGTAGATATGGATTGCCCAGTTGAAGGGGTCGGCTCTCAAGTCTGCCGGAGTCTGGTCGAAAAGGCGCTGCGCCAACTTGGTATCGCTGTGAGCATCCGCGGCGGACGAACTCGTCGGCGCGAGCCCGCCCTGGGCGCCGGACGGCGGCACGATCGCGGCCATGGTCAGGTTTGGGGTGGCGACGGCAGTCGGGCTTTCAGCCCCGACGATCGTCGCCGCCAACGCCCACGCACAAGTGATCATCACCGCCAGCCCACACCCGCGCACTACTCTCATCATGTGTGCAATCTCCGCCTGCACTATTTTGAAAGGCCGATGGGATTGCGTCAATTGCTAGCGTCACAAAGCGCGCCGCGGCTAGGTTCGGCGATTGGGATTGGCCCAAAAAATGAGATTTTGAACGGAGTCTGACGATGGAGGATTCGCTCGCCAAGGCATTTGGCGCACTGACCACTGGAATCTATGTGCTCACCGTTGCCGACGGCGTGGAACATCACGGCATGTCTTCGTCGTGGGTGACGCAGGTTTCGGGCGAGCCGCCGCTTTTCAGCGCGGCCGTGGACAATCAGCATTTCTCCCACCGGATAATCGCGCGCACCGGCCGCTTCGCCCTTAACGTCGTTGGCGCGCGCGGCAAGGCGCTCGAGGATTACTTCTATTCGCCCCGCGCCCGCCGTCCCAACAACCTGAGTGATCTCGAATACGACCTGTCGCCCGCCTTGGGACTGCCGTGGCTCAGGCTCGCGATGATCACGCTCGAGGCGCAGGTGGCAGCGGCGTTCGTCGCCGGCGATCACACGATTTTCGTCGGCGCGCCGGTAGGCGTCCGCGTGCGGGAAAACGATCGTCCGCTGACCTCGCTCGAACTGGATTATGTCTATCTCGGCGGCCGGGCGGTCATGTCGCGCGACCGCTCGGGCTGGTAGTCAGCGGTGACACGCGACGTTATCTGGGGCGAAGGTTAATTTGACGCGCGGCAAAATCGTCTGCTACGATGCGCCGGGTTTGGGAGCTGCGACGATGCCGATTGAGCGTAATGAGTTGCGCCGCGTGATGGGTCACTTTCCCACCGGGGTCACCGTCATCACCACGACTTCGAAGGATGGGCAGCCGTTCGGCTTGACCGCGAATGCGTTCACCTCGGTTTCGCTCGACCCGCCGCTGCTGCTGATCTCGGTTGATAAAAAGGCCGAGAGCTATCAGCATTTCGAAGATAGCAAGGTTTTCAACGTCAACTTCCTGAGCGAGGATCAGGAAGCGCTTTCGCGAAAGTTCGCAGTCAGCGGCGGTGACAAATTCAAGGGGGTTGCCTATCGGTCAGGCACCAATGGCGTTCCTATCCTGGAGGGGGCGCTTGCTTGCATGGAATGCCGCCTGTACGCGGTTTATGACGGCGGCGATCACACGCTCTTTCTCGGCGAAATCATGCAGGCTGAAACCCGCGAGGCGAAGCCCCTGGTTTTCCATCGGGGCGGCTACAAGACCATCGGCGACTGAGTTGGGCCTTTCAACTCAGCCTGTTTCAGCACGCGGACCTTAGGGGGGCAAGTGGCACGGCTGCCGGGCTTAAGCATCTTTCTGCCCTCGCATAACGAAGCAGGTAACGTCGAACGCGTGGTGCGCAACTTTTGCGCCACGCTGCCGGAAGTCGCAGACGACTACGAAGTAATCGTGGTGAACGACGGCAGCCGCGATCAGACGGGCGCGATCGCCGACCGGTTGGCCGCGGCAGATTCGCACGTTAAGGTGGTCCATCATCAAGTGAACCGGGGTTATGGAGGCGCTGTAATTTCCGGGATTCGCGCGGCCTCGATGCCGTGGGTATTGCTCTGTGACGGCGACGGTCAGTTTGATCCGAATGACGTAAAATTACTTGCGGCACGGACACCGGAATATGACGTTGTGATCGGCCGCCGCGCTCATCGCGCCGATCCCTTTGTGCGGCGGATGAACGGGAAAGCCTGGACTATTCTGGTCCGGATGATGTTCGGCTTGCACGTCTCCGACATGGATTGCGGCTTCAAGCTTTTCCGCCGCGCGTTGTTGCAAGACATGGAGCTCCACGCCAGCGGGGCCATGATTACCACTGAGCTGATGGCGCGGCTCGCCGGGCGCAAGGCAAAGATCTGCGAGGTCGACGTGCAGCATCTGCCGCGGGTGGCGGGTGAACAGAGTGGCGCAAATTTCAAAGTGATCGCCCGGGCGTTCAAAGAACTTTTTGCGCTCTATCGAGAGCTTCGTTCGGCAAGACAGACCGTTCAGTAATTTAGTCTCGCTGATATACGGTTCAGGTGTTGGCCGCTAGGGCGGGACAGACCAAAGCGTTGAAGCCTCTGCACGGATTGCGCTAGCGACGTCCACCAGACAGTTGAAAGAAGGCCGAATTCTCTAAGAATTTGCCTGCCTGCTCGGCTTCCTGGAGATGGCACGGCAATCGCTTACAGGGATTAAGAGGTTCATACGGAACCTCCAAAAAAAGGAGAAGGATATGAAGCGTACCGTTTCGATGTTGACTGCCGCGCTGTTTGCTGGGGCGATTGCAATGCCAGCTTTCGCGCAGGCTCCGGCTGACACCTCCTCGCCTGCGGCGGCAGCGTCGGAGGCGGCCCCTGCGGCGGAGAGCTCGCCGACGACGATGAGCCACCACCATCCTCATCATCACCGCATGATGCGTCATCATCATCACGCGAAGAAGGGCGCGATGGAAGCGAGTCCGGCGGCGGAGTCATCAATGGCAGCGCCAGCTCCGGAATCCTCCATGGCGGCACCGGCCCCGGCAACCTCGCCCGCTCCGTAAAGCCAACCGCACAACCTCAGTATCAGTACCTGTCGGACTGCATAGAATCGGATATTCCTCCGAAACTACGCGGTCCGACGGGGCTACCCAGTCGCCCGCGTTATTCGTGTAACGATGAGCGGGGGTGTATACGCTCGCCTGCTTTTCTTGCTAACATCGAAATGAATCGACATTAAACCGTCGGTAAATCCAAGCTGTACGATAAAAGCTGATGGTAAGTGGATTGGCGTCCCGTGGGCCGTCGTAGCCATAAAATTCCAGCTATGGCCGTAGCGCTGGTAATCATGCTGGGGCTAGCGCCCTTGAGCGCCCATTCTGCCGCGGGTGCCGATAACAATATCTGCGACCCGCTTGCCGATTATTATCTCGGGCTGGAAGACTATCCGAAAACGCTCGAGCTTCATCAGGCGATAATTCGCAAGCATCCGGATTTCGCCTTGGCCTATTATCATCTGGGCTTTGTATACGGCGCTCTTGGTGACCGTCGGCGTGAGCTGGCGGACTATCAGAAGGCGGTCGATCTCGGGTTGAATGACTGGGATTTGTTTCTCAATCTTGGCCGCTTATATTTCGAGACCGGGCATTTTGCAGAAGCGCGCGGCGCGTTTCGGATCGCAACGCTGCTCGGGCCCTACAGGCCGGAGACTCACTATAATCTTGGGCTGGCTTACGAGCAGACCGGAGAGTTGCAGAAGGCCGAGCAGGAAATACTGCAGTCGCTGAGAATCAAGCCGCATCACGCCGATGCGCGCAATACGCTCGCAACTATCTACGCCGAAGAGGGCAACTATGCGCGCGCTCATGAGGAGTGGGAAGAACTGAGCCGCGCGGATCCAGCATACCAGCCGGCGGAGAAGAACCTCGCGATTTTGCGGCAGGTCGAAGGCGAGAAAGCCGTTAGCGCGGCGCGAGCGGGCAATTTTGCCAAAGCGCCTTGATCCGCCGTCGCGCAGTTTTCTGTATGTCGCGCAGTTTTCTGTATGTCGCGCAGTTTTCTGTATGTCGCGCAGTTTTCTGTATGTCGCGCAGTTCTCTGTATAGTGTGGGGAGATGGGGAAAACGATGGAAGATCGGTGGGGCGGGTGGTGTAAGGGTATCAGCTTTCTGATCGCGCTAGCGGCGCTGGGCAACGTTCAGCCGGCAGCAGCCCGGACGCAACTGCATCGGCGCCACCATATTGCTCATCACCGTCGGCATTACCCCAGCGTGCCTCTGTATCACGCCGAGTTGCTAATAGATGCCGACGGTGGGAACGTTCTGTACGCGCAGAATGCATCAATCGAGTGGCCGCCCGCCTCGATGGCCAAGCTGATGCTGATGGCGGTGGCGGAGGACGAGATTCAGGCCGGACATTTCAGCTACGAGGATCCGGTGCGGATTTCGGCGCGTGCCGCCGCCACCGGCGGTTCACGCCTGGGGCTGCGCGAAGGCCAGGTCTATCCGCTCGGCGAGCTGATGAAGGCGGCGCTGATCCGTTCGGCGAATGACGCGGCGGTCGCCGTCGCCGAGAAGATCGCGGGCTCGGTCGAAGCCTGCGTTCAGAAGATGAACCAAAAGGCGCGGGCCTTGCGGATGGACAATACCTACTACGGGACCGTCGAAGGACTGCCGCCGGTGCCGGGCCATGATGTCGATCATACCACTGCGATCGATCTCTCGATTCTGGCGCGCGACCTCGTTAACAATACGCATCTGCTGCGTTGGACTTCGATGGAGACTGCGCCATTCGATGACGGCCGCGTGATTCTACGTAATACCAACCATCTGGTCGGACATCTGGACGGCTGTGACGGACTCAAAACCGGTTTCACGATGCGGGCTGGGTTCAATTTGACGGCGACGGCCAAACGCGGCGATATGCGTCTAATCTCGGTCGTGCTGGGCGCGCCGTCTAATCCGGAACGTTTTATCCAAAGTGCACGGCTGCTCAATTGGGGCTTCGACAATTTCGCCAAAGTTCATCTGCTCAATCGCGGACAGCCGCTGCCGGTGCATGTGCAGGTGGAAGCGGGCCCCTCGATTCAGCCGGTAGCGGAAGAAGATCTTGCGTTGGTGCTGCCTAAAGCCCAGTTATCGAGCGTCAAACTCGAGTACAGCGTGCCGGCGACCGTGCCGGGTCCGCTTGCCAATGGCGCAGCGCTCGGTCAGGTTATAGTGCTCGATGGCGGCGGCGTAGTCTCGCGGGTCGAAGCAGTTTCGCCGCCGTCTGCAAATCCGACCATGCTGGTTTCGGATGCGGCCGCGGCAGCCAAAGCGCGGTCCGAGAATGGCGGCGGCGGCAGCTCAGAATCGTCACCCGCGCTGACTACACAAGTGGTCCCGGGCGTTGCGCAGGAGAACAGATGACACAGGCTTCGCGACAAAGAAATCGGCGTAACAGCAAGCTCGCGCGCAAGCGCCGGACGGAGCCGACTCAGGTGCGCGCGCGCAAAAAGCGCATGCGTCGTACACGGCTGCGCGGGGTCCGTTAGGCCGCCACCGCAGGCGGCAGTCGCCGCCGTCTTCTTGGCTTTATGGGCTCGGTCTCGACGCCTCGCATTGTAATCGCGGCGACGGGCAGCGGCGTCGGCAAGACCACCGTCACGATCGCGCTGATGGCGGCGCTGCGCGCGCGCGGACTCATGATCGCGCCGTTCAAGTGCGGTCCGGATTATCTCGATCCCGGTTATCACGCCCGCGCGGCGAGAACCGCCTCGCACAATTTGGACGGTTGGATGATGGGCCGTGAGGGCGTCGTCGAGACCTTTGCGCGCGCGGCGTGTGGCGCGGATATCGCGATTATTGAAGGGATGATGGGTCTGTTCGACGCGGCCGCGCCGAACGCTGACGAGGGTTCCAGCGCCGAGATCGCCAAGTGGCTGGGTGCGCCGGTGATTCTGGTGGTCGATGCGTCCGGGATCGCCCGCACGATCGCCGCGATTGCGCTCGGCTTCGCGCGCTTCGATCCTGCGCTGCGCGTTGCCGCGATCATCTGCAATAACGTTGGCGGCCGCGGCCATCTGGAGCTGCTGCGCGAGGCCGCGCCGGAAATTCCGATCGTTGGTGGTTTGCCGCGGCGCGCGGATGCCGGATTTCCGGAACGTCACTTGGGCCTCGTCGCCGCAAATCACGCCGGCCTGCCCGACGCATCCTTCGAAGCCTGGGGCGCGCTGGCCGCCGAGTGGTTCGATCTCAAGACGATTCTAGAGCTCGCGCGATCGGCGCCGGCAGTCGCGTGCGAATCCGCGAGCGCGCCGGCCGCCGGTTTGCGGCGATGCCGAATCGGCCTGGCCAGCGACGAGGCCTTCCATTTCTATTACGTCTATAACCTCGCCCTACTCGAGAAGCTCGGCGCGGAGATCGTCCGCTTCAGCCCGATCCATGATCGTGAGCTGCCCGCGATTGATGGGCTTTATTTCGGCGGTGGCTACCCTGAAGCCGGAGCCCGTGAGCTGTCCGGCAACCAATCGATGCTGGAGGCGATTCGCCGCTTCGCCGCGGCTGGCGGTCCGATCTACGCCGAGTGCGGCGGCTTGATGTACCTCACGGACGGCATCCGGCTGCTCGATGGGGCGACCTTCCCAATGGCCGGATTGATTCCGTCGGTCGCCGTGATGAGTGAGAAGTTGCAAGCGATCGGGTATGCCGAGATTGAGACCGTAGCGCCTTCATTTCTTGGTCCGCGCGGAATCCGCTGGCGCGGCCATCAGTTCCGCTACTCGACACTCGAGCCGGCGCCGCCGTCGACGATCGAGCGCGTCTACCGGGTGGCGCCGCGATGGGGCGGCGCGCCGTTCGCCGAGGGTTTCCAGCGCGGCAGCGTGATCGCGTCGTATGTGCACGCACATTGGGCGTCGAATCCGGTGGTGGCGGAAAATTTCATCGCAGCCTGCGCGGCCTGGAGCGAGAGCCGCCAAGCCTGACCTATGAGACTGGGGCTTCTTCGTCCATTCACTTCAAACTAGAATATGACGCCGTGACCACGATGAAGGACTCGTCCGGCGGAAACGCCGCGCCATATACGCTTGAGGGCTGGTTCGTGCTCCATCAGTTTTTCCGCATCGAGCTGAAGCAGTTCGCACAGGTGCCGGCAAGGGAACGCGCGGTGATGGTCGAGGAGGCGGAGAAGGCCTTCGACGCGATGAGCCGGCGCGAAGCGGGCCAGACGGCGCTATTCGGTCAGCTCGGCCACAAAGGCGATCTAATCGTGATTCACTTTCGCCGCACGCTCGACGAACTCCGCGAGGCCGAACACGCGGTTGCGCGTTTCGCGCTGAGCCGCTTCCTCGAGCAAACTACTTCGTACCTATCCGTAATCGAGATTGGACTCTACGAAATGACGGTGAAGCTCCACGCCGAATTGGCCGCGCGCGGGGTCGCGCCCCATTCGCCAGAGTGGGATACTGCGGTCGCAGCGGCGCTCGCGGTGCAACGCGAAAAACTCGCCGAGCGCCTGTCACCGCGCATCCCCGATCGCGCCTATGTCTGTTTCTATCCGATGAACAAACGCCGCGCGGGGGCAGACAACTGGTACATGCTGCCGCTCGCCGAACGCCAGCGTCTGATGCATGAACACGGGATGATCGGACGGCGCTACGCCGGCCGCGTCAATCAGATTATCTCGGGCTCGATCGGCTTCGACGACTGGGAATGGGGTGTCGATCTTTTTGCCGATGATCCGCTGGTCTTCAAGCAGTTGGTCTATGAGATGCGCTTCGATGAATCGAGCGCGCGTTACGCCGAATTCGGTCCATTCCATGTCGGTAGGCGGATCACTCTGAGCGACTCGGCAGGACTCGGCGGCGGCGCGGGCAAACCCTGAAAGCTCGCGGCGACGAATCCTTTCCGAATTCTGCGGCTTTCAGGCGAACGCGCGCAGGCTCAGGCCGCGCGCCTGCGCGCGAAACGGCTCCGGCAGCGGGACTTCCTGGGCGTCGCTCCAATTGGTTTCGAGCCGATAGAAGTCGCGCGTCGGTTCAAAGAAGAGGTGGATTACCAGATCGTTGTAATCGAGCGCGATCCAATGGCCGTGGTTGACCCCTTCGATCGCGAGCGCATGAAAGCCCTCGCGATCCATCCGCTCCTCGATGCCGCGCGCAATCGCCTGCACCTGCACGTCCGAGCGGCCGGTGGCGATCAAAAAATAGTCGGCGATGGAACTCAGATGCGCCACCTGCACGACGCGGAGGTCGTAGGCCTTTTTTTCGAGCGCGGCTTCAACCGCAGCGAGCGCCTTCGCCAGGGAATCCACTACGCGTCAGTAGAGTCCGTGCCGCTCGATATACTCGGCGACGTCGCCGGGCACGAGATAGCGAATCGATTCGTGCGCGCGGATTTTGGCCCGGATGAGCGTGGCGGAGATGGGGAGAAAGGTTGTCGCGACAAAGGCCAGCGTATGATTGCTCGGATGCACGTAATGATCGTCTGATTTACGGTAACCGAAGCGGGCGAGCGCGGCAAGAGAGATCTTACCGGCCGTCGCCGCGCTGGGACGGCTGTGAACGACGAGATTACACGAGCGCGCCAATTCGTCGCAGTCCTTCCAGGTTTCGAGTTCATTGAACTGATCGCCGCCGACGAGCAGGTAAAGCTCATTACGTCCCCGCGTGGTCTCGGCGAAATGGCGCACGGTGTCGATCGTGTAAGACGGTCCGCTGCGCCGCAACTCGGCGTCAGAAACCATGAAATGACGGTTGCCCTTGGTCCCGAGTTGAGCCATGCGCAGGCGATGATCAGGCCGCGCCAAATCGTCGTGCGGCTTGTGCGGCGGCGCCGCGGCCGGAATGAAGTAGACGATTTCGAGCGTGAGCGCCTCGCGCACTTCCTCGGCGGCACGTAGGTGGCCGAAGTGGATCGGATTGAAACTGCCGCCGAACAGACCTATCCGCATGGCCTTATCCGCATGATGCCGGGCCTGCGCCCTTGATGGCGCAGCGTCTCACCGACGCACCTGACCGTCACCGCGAATGACGTACTTGTAGGTCGTCAGCTCGCGCAGGCCCATCGGGCCGCGCGCGTGGAGCCGGTTGGTCGAGATGCCGGTCTCGGCGCCGAAGCCGAACTCGAAGCCGTCGGTGAAGCGCGTCGAGGCGTTGACGTAAACCGTGGCGGAATCGACCTCGCGTTGAAAGCGTTCGGCGGCCGCGGGATCGTCAGTGACGATCGCGTCGGCGAGTCCGGAGCCGTGGCGCGCGATAAAGGCGATCGCCTCGTCGAGCGAATCGACCACTTTAATCGCCAGGATCAGCTCGAGATACTCGGCGTCCCAATCCGCGTCAGTCGCCGGCCGGGCGTCGGGAATGAACGCGCGCGCGGGCGCATCACCGCGCAGCTCGACGCCCGCCGCGGCGAAGCGCAGCGCGATCGCGGGCAGAAAGGCCGGCGCGATCGCGCGATGCACCAGCATCGTCTCCATCGCGTTGCAGACCGACGGCCGGCTGCACTTGGCATTGAAGCAGATCTCCTCGGCCATCGGCAGGTTCGCTGCACGATCGACATAGGTATGGCAGATGCCGTCGAAGTGCGGGAGGAGCGGCACCGCGGAACCGTGCAGCGCAGCTTTCAGCGCGTTGCCGCCGCGCGGGATAATCAGATCGATCAGATCCGGATGGCGTTTGATGATCTGGATCGCTTCGCGATCCGGACTACCGATGAACATCACGGCGGCCGGGTCGAGTCCGGCGCGCGCGAGCGCGTCGGCAAGCAGCCGGGCCAACGCCGCATTGGTCGCCAGCGCCTCACGCCCGCCGCGCAGCACCACCGCGTCGCCGGCCTTGAGGCAGAGGACGCCCGCGTCGATCGTGACGTTGGGACGCGACTCGTAGACGATCGCGATAACGCCGAGCGGCACGCGGACCTGCGCGATCGCAAGGCCATTCGGCCGCGTCCAGTTCGCGATCGTCTCGCCGACCGGGTCGGGCAGCGCCGCGACTTCCTCGACCCCGCGCGCCATCGCCGCGATGCGATCGGGATTCAGCGTCAGACGTTCGACGAACGCGCCACCCTCGCCGGCCGCGCGCGCCGCAGCGACGTCGGTGGCGTTGGCGGCAAGCAGCACCGCGGTCGAATCGCGCAAGGCGCGTGCGAGATGCGCGAGCGCATCGTTCTTCTGCGCCGTGCCGGCGAGCGCGAGGCGGCACGCGGCGTCCCGCGCGGCCGTCAATCCACCGACGATCTCAGTTTCGAGATTCATGCTCAGTCTCGAGACTCATGCGAGTTCTTCGAGCAGGACGAAATTGTTGCGATGAATGATCTCGTCGGCGACCTTGTAGCCCAACAGCCGCGCGATATCGGCTGAACGTTGGCCCTTGAGCCGGGCGACATCGATTGAGGGATAGTTGACGAGGCCGCGGCCGAATTCTACGCCGGCGTGGTCGAGCAGGCTGACGCAATCGCCGCTGGCGAAGTCGCCGCGAACCTCGCGAATGCCGGTGGCGAGCAGGCTGCGCCCCTTGCGCCGCAGCGCTTCCGCCGCGCCGTCGTCCACCGCGAGCGCGCCGGCCGGGCGCAGGGCAAAGGCGATCCATTGTTTGTGGCCCTTGAGCCGCGTGCGCGACGGCAGTATCAGCGTGCCGATCTCGCGGGCCGGATCCATCGCGGCGCTGAGCGTGCCGGCCTCGCGGCCGGGTGCGATGATCACGCTGATCCCGGCCTGCGCCGCCTGGCGCGCCGCTTTGAGCTTGGTCGCCATCCCGCCGCTGCCGAGCGGTCCGGCGCTCTCGGCGACCAGCCCGCGCATCCCGGCTTCGGCGTCGGTGATCAGGGGAATCAGGCGGGCATCGGCGCGTTTGCGCGGGTCTCCGGTGAGCACCCCGGCGACGTCACTCAGAATGATCAGCAGGCCCGCCTGCACCATGCCGGCGACGAGCGAGGAGAGTACATCATTATCGCCCATGCGGATCTCTTCGACGGCGACCGTGTCGTTCTCGTTGACAATCGGCAGCACGCCGGCGGCGAGCAGCGCCTGAATGGTGTGGATCGCGTTGTCGCGGCGCTTGCGCTCCGCGAGGTCCTCATGCGTCACGAGGATCTGCGCCACGGTGCGGCCGCGTGCGTCGAAGGCCTTGGCCCACTGTCGCATCAATTCGATCTGGCCGGTGGCGGCGGCGGCCTGCCGCTCGGCCATCGAAGCGCCACGGCGGCCGAGACGCACGCGCCCGGCGGCGATCGCACCCGAGGTCACGAGCACGACTTCGCGGCCCGCGCGGATGATCGCATCGATCTGCGCGGCCAGATGATCAATCGTTGCAATCTGCAGGCCGTCGAGGTCCGACAGCACTGCGCTACCGACTTTGATCACTATGCGCCGCGTGGGCTCGATCAACGCGGGTTTGTAATCTACCTGGGACATTCGAGCGCTACCGCCTCCGCCGCTTTCAATCTGCAAGCGATCCCGGCGACCAGCGGCTCCAGTCCCATTTCTTCGGCGGCGGAGATTACGAAGACTTCGACTCCGGTGCGGGCGCGCAACTTGAGAGCGTGATCGGCGGCGACCGCTGCCGAAACCAGGTCGAGCTTGTTCAGGGCGATCAGCGCGGGCCGCGTCAGCATCTCGGGATCGAAAGCTTCGATTTCGGCGCGCACGGTCGCGAAATCGGCGAGCGGCTCGGCCGCCGCGTCGAGCACATAGACGATTACGCGGGTACGCTTCAGATGCTTCAAAAAGCGGATGCCAAGGCCGCTTCCCAGATGCGCCCCCTCGATCAGTCCCGGGATGTCGGCGACGCTGAAGGCCTCCTCGGCGCTGAGCTGCACGCGGCCGAGGTTGGGTGTCAGCGTGGTGAAAGGGTAAGCGGCTATCTTCGGACGCGCCGCGCTCAGCGCGGCGAGCAGCGTTGATTTCCCGGCGTTCGGCAGCCCGACCAGTCCCGCTTCCGCCACCAGCCGCAACTCCATCCGCGCCCAGAGCTGCACACCGGCGGTGCCGGGTGTCGAAATCTGCGGGGTGCGATGGGTTGACGAGACAAAGTGCATATTGCCCTTGCCGCCGATACCGCCCTGCGCGACTATCGCACGCTCACCCGGGATCGTGAGGTCCGCGATTATCCGCTCGGTCGCTTCGTCGGAAACGACCGTACCGGGCGGCACGCGTACGACGAGGTCGTCGCCCTGACGGCCATACTGCTGCTTGCCGCGGCCGGATTCGCCGTCGCGCGCGATCAGCCGCGGCTTGTACTTGAAATCGAGCAGGGTCGAGAGGCCCTCGTCGACCTCGAAGATAACGCTGCCGCCGCGGCCGCCGTCGCCGCCCGCCGGTCCGCCGAACGGCCGGAATTTTTCGCGCAGGAAAGCAATCGCGCCGTCACCACCTTTGCCCGCCTGCACATAAACCCGCGCTTCATCGATAAACCGCATCTGCGCGCAATTATATCAGCCGGACGAGCCTGAGGGACGCCCCCTTGTGGGCGCGATCATGCGCGGCGCAGTCGTCTGCCGCACGGATGGGATCAGCTCAAGGCCGACAGCTCAGCGGACTTCGCCTCAGCGATCGCTGGTCCATGAGGGATCATAATTCCAGGAAGCTTCGGAGTAAGCCGCGAATGTGCGGAGCGGAGCCGTATTCGGCATAAGGTAGTCGCTGACTTGCTCCGGCGCTGCTGTGCGCGACAGATCTTCGCTGAATTGTTCGGTGCTCGCTTCATCCCCGGTTTGGGCGAGCGCGCCTGCGCCGGGGCGGTAAGCGAGGTTTTGGGCCGGCTCCCACGAGCGCGCCAAGGGCAGGACAGCGAACACCGCGACGGCCGCGGCGATCATGCGGCGGCGGACCAGTTGGCGCCGCTGTTCGAGGCGCGCCCGTGCAATTACGCGGCGCGCGAAATCAACGGGCAGGACCACTTCTGGCATCGGGATGCTGCGGACGGTTTCATCCTTCATCAGATTCACCCTCGAGCATAATTTGCTGCACGCGACGGCGGGCGCGGAAGAGCCGCGACTTGATCGCGGCAAGGCTATCGCCGGTGATGCGCGCGAGGGCCTGATAGCTCCACGAACCGTCACGCACCAGGGTCAAAAGCTCGCGTTGATCATCGGGCAGGCGTTCCATCGCGCGCGCGAGCGCCACGCTGCGGGTCTCGGGATCCGCGTCGGATGGTGCGCTGGCAAGTTCGTCGTGCCAGCGCTCCCACGGGACCAGGAAACGGCGTGCGCGGCGCCGGCGTAAATGGTCGAAGCAGGCGTTGCGTGCGATGCGCATCAGCCACGGCTCGAAGAGTTCGGGCTGCTTGAGGCGCGGCAAACCGCGCACCATCTTGACGAAAATCTGCTGACAGAGATCCTGCCAGTCGGCGTCGCCCCCAACGAGCGCGATTACGGCGGCCGCGACGCGGCGTTGGTAGTCGCGGATTAGTTGCTCGAGCGCGGCGTCGTCGCCGCGCTGCGCATCCTGCACCGAATCGAGCGGCTCATACTCTGTGGTCACGCCAATGCTCTTCGCCGGTTTCAATTGGCTGGTCTCAATGCGCCGGTCTCAATCAATTGCTGCTTGGCTCTCAGCCGTCAAAGATTTGCGATCGGCGCCCGCAGGAGGGACGCCGATCATGCCGATTAGCCCGTAACAAGCCAACCGGGAGTCTATACGATTTGTTACTGGGGAGCGCCCTCCGGCGGAGGCGGCGGCTCGTCGCCCATCAGGGTCTGGAATTGGGCGCGCAACGATTTGAACTTGCCGTGCAGCTCTGATGCCTGCGCCAACTGCGCGGGCGTCAGGACGGCGCGAATCTTCAGCGCCGTCGCGAGCATATCCTGGTCGAGTTGCTGATGAACCTGGCTTGCCTGCTGCTGCAACGGCGCGATGTCGGTTGCGGTGACGCTTCCAGAACTCAGCAACTTGTCGGCAATCTGATCATGAATTGAGTGAAGCTGCGTCATCAGGGGCTGGGCCTGGGTGGAATTCGCCTCCATCAGCTGCTGGACCTGGGTCTGCTGAGCGGCGCTGAGGTTGACGTGACGGAGCAGCATCATCATGGGCATGGGCATCGTGCGGCCGAAGCCCGCAGGTCCGTGACAGTGGGGCTGGGCGAACGCCGCGGCGGGGATCGCGGCGGCAAGGCAGAGTGAAAGCAAGAGTGTCTTGAATCGCATCGTGACTGAGGCCTCCTTGGGCGGCGGTTCTAATGATTAAGACGGGTCATCAGCCTAAAGGTTTCGAGCGATAATTTGCCGATGTAAAACTCGCGTACCAGTGAAGCGCGGTTGCCGCGCGGAACGAGCAGGCGAGTCTTAACCTTGGCCGCGTGTCCAGTGGGTGGCCGAATCTGCGAGGCTCAGCCAGAGGTGAATCCTCCGCGCCTAAAGCTGCGTCAAAAATCCTAATCACGGCGCTATTAGTGCGCTTGGCGACGCACTCGCTACTTGCCGATGCAAAATTCGCGGAAGATGGCGTCAAGCAGGTCTTCGTTCGAGATGACGCCGGTCAGGCTCACCAGCGCGTCGGCGGCAGCCGCAAGATCGACCGCGACGATTTCGGGCGGCATCGCCGCGAGTGCAGAGTCGCGCGCAGCCGCAAGTGCCTCGACGGTTTGCGTGAGGGCTGCGCGATGGCGTTCGCGGGAAATCGCGATGCCGTCGCCGGGCCCCGCGCCTGCGGCCAGACGCTCGAGCGCGGAGGTCAGTGCCCCGCGCAACTGCCCGAGGCCGAAGGGCGTCGTCGCTGAAAAATCGACCAGCGGCAAAGTCAGGCCGCGCCTGCGCAATTCGTCAGCGTCGAGCGCTTGCATAAGGTCGCGCTTGTTGAGAATGGCGACGCCCGCGCGACCGGCGGTGGCCCCGACAACGTCGGCGTCGTCGGAGTCAAAGGGGCGGGCGGAATCGAAGACCGGAAGCAGGAGGTCGGCGCGGACGGCCTCGTCACGCGTGCGCTCGATGCCGATGCGTTCGACGTCGTCGCGGCCTTCGCGAATTCCTGCGGTATCGGCAAGGACGAGCGGCCACGGACCGAGATTGACCGCATCCTCGATAACGTCGCGGGTGGTGCCGGGAATCGGGGTCACGATCGCACGATTGGCGCCCAGCAGCAGGTTCAGGATGCTCGATTTGCCCGCGTTGGGCTTGCCAATTAGCGCGGCGCGCGCGCCCTCGCGCGCCAGCCTGCCGCGGGCGAAGCTGTCGCGCAGCATCCGGATGTCGGCGGCAAGGCCTTCGATGTCATCGGCGATGGCGCGACGCGACGGCAGCGTCAGGTCTTCGTCGGCGAAATCGATCTCGGCCTCGAGATGCGCGCGGATGGCGAGCAGACGGTCGCGCAAGCCGCTGACGCGTTCGGCGAGGGCGCCACCGAGCTGCGCGATAGCCTGCGCCAGTGCGGTCTCGCCGCGCGCGTCGACAAGGTCGGCTATCGCTTCGGCGGCGGTCAAGTCGATACGGCCGTTGAGCCAAGCGCGGCGGGTGAATTCACCCGGTTCGGCCAAGCGCGCGCCGAGGTCGGCGGCGAGGCCGAGGATGCGCCCCACCAGATAGACGCCGCCGTGGCAATGGAGTTCGGCGACGTCCTCGCCGGTAAGGCTGCGGGGCGCAGGAAAGAAGGCGCACATCGCGCGATCGAGTCGCGCGCCGCTATGCGGGTTGCGGATTTCGCCGAGGCGCAGCGCACGCGGGGCGGGCTCGGAAGAGTTCAGCGGATGCCAGAGGGCGCGGGCGATCGCGAGCGCGCGGGGGCCGGAAAGGCGCAGGATCGCGACGGCGGCGCGGCCGGGCGCGGTCGCGCTCGCCACGATGGTGTCGGCGACGTACATCGCTCAATCTTGTCACCGCCGAGCGCGACGAAGAATCCCGGTTTACCTGATGCTTGGGATATTTATGACGGTCGAACGGGTGGTGGAGATCTTCGCTGAAAAGGGGCGGGCGATGCGCTAGAATAAGCGGCGGAAGCGTCGCGTCTAACACAATCAAACTGCTTGGTTTCGGGTGAATTTCCGGGATGGCTACAGCGTTTAACCAGATCTCGCGCAAACTTTTCGGCTCCAGAAACGATCGCGAATTGAAACGGATGCGGCCGTCGGTTGATCGTATCAATCAACTCGAGCCGGAATTCGCCAAGAAAAGCGCCGACGAGTTGTGCGCACTTATCCAGGATTGGCGGACGCGGCTGAGCGGGATTGAAGACCGGGAAGAGCGTGAAGGCGCCATGTGGGACCTGCTCCCCGAAGTCTTCGCCGCCGTGCGCGAAGCCGCCAAACGCACGCTCGGGCAACGCCACTTCGATGTCCAGCTCATCGGCGGCATGGTGCTCCATCAGGGCAAAATCGCTGAGATGAAGACCGGCGAGGGCAAGACCCTCGTCGCCACGCTGCCCGCGGTGCTTAACGCGCTCGCGGGCCGCGGCGTCCACGTCGTCACGGTCAACGACTACCTCGCGCGGCGCGACTCGGAGTGGATGGGGCGTATCTACAATTTCCTCGGCCTGAGCGTCGGCGTGATCGTTCACGGCCTGACCGACCCGCAGCGCAAGGCCGCCTATGGCTGCGACATCACTTACGGCCAGAACAACGAATTCGGCTTCGACTACCTGCGCGACAACATGAAGTTCAACCTGGAGGAGTACGTTCAGCGCGAGCATTACTTCGCGGTCGTCGATGAAGTCGATTCGATCCTGATCGACGAGGCCCGCACTCCGCTGATCATCTCCGGCGCCTCAGAGGAATCGACCGATACTTATTACGTGGTCGATCGCGTCATCCCGCGGCTCAAGCTCGAAGAGCATTACACGGTGGATGAGAAGCTCCGCACCGTGGCCCTGACCGAAGCGGGCGTCACGCGCGTCGAGGAGCTGCTCGGCGTGGACAATCTCTACGACCCGCGCAACATCCTGATGCTGCATCATGCCAACCAGGGGCTGAAGGCGCACGCGCTGTTCAAGCGCGACGTCGATTACGTCGTCAAAGACGGCCAGGTCGTGATCGTTGACGAATTCACCGGCCGCCTGATGCCCGGGCGGCGATGGAGCGACGGACTCCATCAGGCGGTCGAGGCCAAGGAGAACGTCAAGATCGAGTCAGAGAATCAGACCCTCGCGACCATCACCTTTCAGAACTATTTCCGCATGTACAAGAAGCTTTCGGGCATGACCGGCACGGCAGACACCGAGGCGGTCGAGTTCCGCGAAATCTACAACCTCGAAGTCATGGTGATGCCGACCAATCAGCCGATGGTCCGGGTGGACAATCATGACGTGGTGTTCAAGACCGAGGCTGAGAAGTTCGACGCGGTGGTCGAAGAGATCAAGGACTGCTATGAGCGCGGGCAGCCGGTTCTGGTCGGCACGGTCTCAATCGAGAAGTCGGAGCGCGTCGCGCACCTGCTCAAAAAAACCGGCGTCAAGCATCACGTGCTGAACGCCAAGAATCACGAGCGCGAGGCCGAGATTGTGGCGCAGGCCGGACGGCACAAGGCGGTCACCATCTCGACGAATATGGCGGGCCGCGGCACCGATATCGTTTTGGGCGGCAATCCCGCGGGTCTGGCCGCGGCTGAGGCCGGCACGCGCGATCCGGATGATCCGAATTTCCAGGCGGCGCTCGAACGCCATCGGCTCCAATGCGCCGCCGAGCGTGAACAGGTATTGGCGGCGGGCGGCCTGCACATCCTCGGCACCGAACGCCACGAGTCGCGCCGCATCGACAATCAGTTGCGCGGACGCTCGGGACGGCAGGGCGATCCGGGTTCCTCGCGATTCTATCTGTCGCTCGAAGATGACCTGCTGCGCATCTTCGGCGCCGATCGCCTCAAAGGGCTGATGGGCGCCATCGGGATGGAGGATAACGAGCCGATCGAGCATCGTTGGATCTCCCGTGCGATCGAGAACGCGCAAAAGAAGGTCGAGGCCCATAATTTCGACATGCGCAAGCATCTGCTGGAATACGACGACGTGATGAACCGGCAGCGCGAGGTGATTTATCATCGCCGCCGCGAGCTGCTCTCCGGCGCGCCGCTCAAAGAGGACATCCTCGAGATGTGCGACGATCAGCTCGAAGAGATCGTCAACGCGCACGTCGACAACGATAAGGATTTTGACGACTGGGATTGGAAGGAACTCGAAGAGGCGACCTTCAAGCAGTTCCGCTTCCATCCCAACTTCCGCGAGAGCCTGAACGGCGCCAAGCTCGACGGCCCTGACGATCTGATCGAGATTGCCAGGGAGCGCGTGCATCAGCTTTACGATCAGCGCGAGGCCGAGTTCACTGAGCCGATAATGCGGCAGATCGAAAAGTTCGTGATGCTGCAAACCCTCGATGGGCTCTGGAAGGACCATCTGCTCGCAATGGATCACCTCAAGGAGGGCATCGGCCTGCGCGGCTACGGGCAGCGCAATCCGCTGGTCGAATATCAGAAAGAAGGCTTCGACATGTTCGAGGCGATGATGCGGATTACGCGCCAGGACGTCGTCGAGAAGGTGTTCTCGGTGCAGGTGCGCCACGAAGCGGAGGCGGCGCCGGTCGAGCAGGTTGCGCCGCCGCGCCCGCAGCGGGTGGTGATGAGCCACGGCTCGGAGACGGTGAACGCGGAGTCGGTCGCCGTCAAGCGCGACGGTGACAAGCTCGGCCGCAACGATCTCTGCCACTGCGGCTCGGGCAAGAAATACAAACGCTGCCACGGCAAGTAGCGCTGGGCACGCCGCCCGCCGCGCGCCGCTTGCAGGCGACCATCGCTAACAGATTAGATTGCGCGCTGGAGGAATGCCGATGGAGGTACGACTCGAGCCCGCGATCGTGCAGGGCTTTCGCTTTGCCGGCGTCGCGGCCGGGCTGCGCAAGGAGCCGGGGCGCAAAGACCTCGGGATTATCGTCGCCGACGTGCTGGCGGCGGCCGCGGGCGTCTTCACGACAAATCGCGTCAAAGCCGCGCCCGTAGTTGTCGCGCAGGAGCATCTGCGCGGCGGGCGGCTACGCGGTGTCGCGGTCAATTCCGGCTCGGCGAACTGCTTCACCGGCAAGCGCGGCCTCAAGCTTGCGGAGGATTCGGCGGCGAGCCTCGCGCGCGCATTGAGCTGCGACGCCAAGCTGATCGCGCCCTGCTCGACCGGCGTGATCGGCCATCCGTACGATCTAGCGAAATACCGCGAGGGCATCACGCAAGCGGTCGCGCAACTCGACGCCGGCGCGCTCGCTGACTTCGCCGCCGCAATCATCACGACGGATACGCGGCCGAAGATGGCGTCGGTGCGGCTCAAGCTCGGCGGCGCACAGGTAACAATCGCGGGCTGCGCCAAGGGCGCCGGCATGGTTCAGCCGATGATGGCGACGATGCTGGCGTTTATCGTGACCGACGCCGCGGCCAGCGCCGCGCAACTGCGCACGATTCTCAAAGCCCTGCTGCCGCATAGCTTCAACGCGATCACGGTCGATGGTGACATGTCGACCAACGACACGCTGCTGCTCATTGCGAGCGGCGCGGCGCATAATCGCGCGCTGGCCGGCCGCGAGCTCACAGCCTTCGCGAACGGCGTCGAGGGCGTCGCCGCCGCGCTCGCACGGGAGTTAGTACGCGACGGCGAAGGCGCCACCAAGCTCGTGACGATCGAGGTGCGCGGCGCGCGCAATCCGCGCGAGGCCGAGCGCGTCGCCCGCGAAATCGCGAACTCGCCGCTGGTCAAGACGGCGTTCTTCGGCTGCGACCCGAATTTCGGCCGCATCGCGATGGCGGCCGGCAAGGCCGGCGTCGCGCTCGATCTCGATCGGCTCGAGGTCAGTCTCGGCGGGATCAAGATCGCGAGCCGCGGCGCGCTCAACGTTGAGGCGCTCGCCGCCGCGAGCGAACGGATGAAGGCACCCGAATTCGGTTTGGTGATCGATCTGAAGCAGGGCAAGGCCGTGGCCCGCGTCACGACCTGCGACCTGAGCTACGACTACGTCAAGATCAACGCCGAATATACAACCTGATGAGTTGCTAGCGGAACGGGCCGGGTTCGAGGGCGAGCCAGGTCGTCAACGCGGCGGTCGTAGTGTGGAAGGCGAGCTCGGGCCAGGGGATTTCATCCGGCGCGAAGTAGCGGACTTCGGTCGCTTCCGCCGAGAGGCCCGGCGGCTCGAGGCCGGGTCGCGCGAGGTAGACGGCGACCGCGACAGCTGGGTTCGCCGGATCGCTGAACAGGCCGGCCAGTTCGCCAAGCGCCACGCGCATCCCGACTTCCTCGACGGTCTCGCGCAGCGCCGCCTGTGCGGGAGTTTCACCGAGGTCGACGTAGCCGCCGGGAAAGGTCCATTTACCGACCTGCGGCATGATCCCGCGGCGGAGCAGCAGCACGCGGCCGCGCTCGATGACGAGGCATCCTGCGACCAGTTTGGGTCCCGGAAAATCGACGTAGCCGCAATTGACGCAAACCTTGAAGCGTTTGCGATCGGGTAAGACTTCGCGCACGCGCATCGCGCCGCCGCAGAGTCCGCAGAAGCGGATATTTTGCGGATGCTGATGCTGGATGTGATGGTTGGCCATAACTGGCCGCTCGTCGTCGATTTGGTTAGGCATAATTTTAGAAGGTGAGGCGGCGAACCAGCGCCTCGGCGATCAAAAGTATCATAGCAGTTACGATCAGCCACGGACTGAGCGAGGCCGTCTGCTCGAACAGCGGGCGCGAAATCGCCAGTTCACTCGGCGACGGATTGAGCCGGCCATCGGTGGCGGAGGCCAGATGCTCGAGCAAGCCGTAGTTCGGTGCGGGGCGCGGCAGTTCCGCGTTGACGGCGGGGCTGACCGAATAGGCGAGCGGCGGGAAGGTAAGCTCGCCGCTGCCACGCGGCGCCCTGAGCTCGATATTGTAGGTCCCGGGCGCGGCCGCCTCGAAGCTTGCGCCGAGTTCACCCGGCGCCCGCGGTGAAAGCGTGACATCGAACCGGGTGCGATCCGGCGCCGTAATCGTAGCGTCGAGCGGACGGCTCGCCACGCCCGACTTGTCGCTGTAATCAGTCAGATTGACGGTGATGCGTCCGGCCATGTAGCCGAGCGCGACGGCAAACTTCTGCGCCTGCGGAGTTTGCGGCGTCATCCACGCAATCATCTTGTCCCACAACGGCGCGTAGATGTCGTCGCGAATCCAGTCGCCGGACCAGCGGCCGCTGGCGTCGGTGGTCATCGCGAGAGTCTTGCCGGCGCCATGCTTCCAGCTCGCCAGGATCGGATCGCGGCGGCCGTCGCTGTTGACGTAGAGGCTCAGCGTCGCGCCGGGCTTCAAGTCGGTCGCGACGAAGCCTTTGAGCGGCGGCCACTGCCGCCCGCCGAGTTCCTTGAGCACCGGGTCGGGGGTAACCCCGTATGGCGTGAAGCTTTTTTCGACCATTGTGGTGTCGCCGCCGCCGCGCTGATGGACATCCTCGACGAAGAGCTCCGGCAGGTCGCTTGCGCTGTCGGTCTGATAAAAGCCGCCGCCGCCGTATTTGGCGATCGCTTCGAGCAGCGCCAAATTTGCTTCCCGCCCGACCGCGATCGTCGAAACTGTCGCAGCGTTGTCGTGATGCATCGAGGAGACGAGGTCGTAGTACATCGCGGCGGTGCCGCCGGTCTCGCCGTCCGTCAGGATGACGACATGCTTGATCGCGGCCTTGCTCTGCGCGAGCGTGCGGTCGGCTTCTTCGAGCGCGGGCAGCAGATAGGTCGTGCCGTGCGCGGCGAGGCGGCCGATCAGACTCGCGAAATAGGGCCGGATTTGGCTCATCGGTTCGAGCGGGATGATCACGAACGGCTGCGAGTCGAAGCCGATCACGCTCAGCAGGTCGGAGTCGCCCAAGGTCTTGCCGACCGTCAGAGCGGCGGCCTTCGCGTAGGTGAGCTTGTCGTTGCGCCCCATCGAGCCCGACTTGTCGATGATCAGCACCAGCGCGCGCGTGCGCTCGTGCCGCTCGGGCGGCTTCATCACCACCGGCATGGTCTCGGCGATCGCGCTGCCCGCATAGCCGCCCAGGCCGAAGCTCTGATCGCCGCCGACCATCGCGAGCGAGCCGCCGCCGTTGACGTATTCGACGAGTGCGTTTTGCGCCGCCGCCGAAAGCCGCGCGCGCGGCACATTATTCAGGATGACCGCGTCGTAGCCCTTGGGGCTGCCGCTGTAGTCGCCGCCCGCGAGCGCCACCACGGTCGGCGCCAGTCCCATCCGCCGCAGCGCCAGTTCAAGATAACTCGCGTCGCGGGAATTGTCAGATAAAATCAGCACCTTGCGTTGCGCGCCGATACCGGTCCAACCTTCGAGCGAATTATCCTCGGGGTAGGTATCGAGCGCGGGGTTGGCGGGCTTGAAGACTGCGCGATACGACGCCAGCCCGGATTCCTCGGCCCGCACCGCGAAATCGAAGCGGGTCTGTCCCGGCGCGAGCGTGACCGTCCGCTGATCGATCAGGCGGGCGTTTTGATAGAGCTCGATCGTGCCGCCGGCTGCAACCGCGTTGAGGTTGCTGAGCGTAACCCCGATCGTGAAGGGCTCAGCCTTTTCCAGCGCGGGCGGGAGCGCGAGCTGCGTCATCGCGATATTCGGGATCGCTTCGGCGCCGGGCGGAGTGAAGATAAAGAGCCGGATACCCGCGGCGCGAACGGCATCGAGGGCAGCATCGACATTGCCGCGATTCTCCCAGCCGTCGGTGACCAGCGCGATCGTGCCATCGTGCGCGGCCGGGTCGGCGGCCAGCGCGGTCAGGGCCGCTTCGAGATCAGTCGCGTCGGCGCCGCACTCGACGCAACCGGCGGGCGAAGTCAAAGCCGCCGTGGCGCTCCCGAACGTCCCCGCCGCGGTAGTGCGGGCGAACATCGTGACCGGATCGAGATCGTGGAGCTTAAGCTGATCGCGCAGCAATGCGATGGTGTAGGCGCGCATCGCAGGGGTGATACTCGCTGACGCGTCAACCATGACCGGACGGGTCACGCCCTCGGAATGCGTGACGGCCTGCGGATCGGCTAACGCCGTCACCATCAGGGCCAGCGCGAGCGCGCGGATCAGCGGCGCAAGCGCGCGACTGAGGCTGCGCGCCTGCCACAGCGACCAGGCCAGCACCGCGCCGACTGCGCCTAGCAGGTAGAACGCATGTGGACGCGCGAAGTGCAGTCCGTGCAAGGACGGGATCGCGAAGCTACCGAAGGGCAAGTTCATGCTGCGACCAGTCGCCGCCGATCGCGATAGACGAACAGCGCTTCGAGCGCGACCAGCGCGATTATTGCCGCGAGCACATAAGGCGCCAGCGGGGTCCTGACCGGCGGGGCCTCGCCCGGCGCCGCGCCCACCGCACGCTCGAGCTTGATCGGCGCCACGCGGCTTAGATCCGACGCGGTGAGATCGCCCAGATTCACCGCCCGCAGCGTGCTCCCGCCAGGCCCCGCAAGACTGTAGATCCCCTGCGCGTCGGTGTTGCTGAACTGCTCGCCGCCGGCGACCGCGACGTGAGCGCCTGACGGGGTCGTGATCGCAGTAACGCCCGACGGCACAATCCAGGGTTCGCCGGTACGAAAGCCGGAACCTTGCGCGCCAAGTCCGGCGAGATGACCCAGCAGGTTGAGCGTCAGGATCGACATCGGCAGGTTTTGCAAGCCGAGGTAGGGCAACGGGTTGAAGCCGGTTGCGAGATAGCGATGGCCCTGACGATCGCCGGCGAGCAGCAGCCCGCCGCCGGCGCCACTGACCAGCGCATCGAGCCACGGATGCTCGCCCAGGTATTCGCCCGAGCGCAGATTCAGCAGCCGAAAATTGACGCCGTTGGTAATCGGATCGGTCGTGGGCCATCCGGTCAGTCGAATTTGAGACGTCGGCGCGACGGCGAAATCGAAGATCGGGTCATTCGGCGGCGGCATCACTAACAGGGTGTTGATCGCCGGAAGCTCCTTCGGTACGGCGTACTCGAAAATCGCGACGTCCGCCGCCGCCAGGTCGCGCGGAGAATAGGCGTCGGGCGTGCGGGTGGTTACTGCCACTCCCGGGATGGCTTTCAGACTCTCGCCGTCGGCGGGCGCCGGACTGACGAAGAGGATCGCAATCGTTTTCACGACTGACGCGGTTGCAAAAGCGACGTTGTCGAGCGGAAAGGCGTCGTCCGGAGTGAGTTGCGCGCGATAGACCTGGGCCGGCGGCAGATTGGGGAATTCAAGAGTGACGACATCGCCGGGCGCAACCAGGGACTGGCTGTTGGTCAGCGGCTTGCCGTCGCCGCTGATCGCGACCTTGAGCGTTTGCGCAGCCGGACTGAAATTCGCAACCGTCAGATGGGCGCGCAGCGTCGGGGCCCCGAGCGTATCGCGGCTGAGCGCGAAAGCGCCGATCGCATAATTGGCAATTGGCCCGCCGACGACGAGCGGCGTGAGCCGCGCCGGAACCGGCGTTGCGATGGGCCGATAGCTCGCGACGATGATCCGCGCCAGATGACGGTCCGCCGCCAATTGTGTCAGGAGGCTGGCGAGGGCCGCGGGATTGCCGGGGGCGTCGAGCGGGTGGAGGCCATCAAGCGCCGTCTCTGCCGCCGCCGGACCGCTGAAAGCCGGCCCCATCTGATGCGGCTGCGGGGCGCTCAGATAGAGCGTCACCGCGGCGCCGGCATTCTCCGCCTCCAGCGCCTCTCGCGTCTCGGCGATCGCGGCGGCAAAGCGGCTGCGGCCATCCGCCATCCGCACTTGCATCCCCGCCGAATCATCGATCACAACTGCGATCGGATTATCCGGGCGCGCCAGATAGGGTCGCGCCATCGCCAGCACCGCGAGCGCGAGAATCAGGAGTTCGAGAAAAAACGGCCAACTCAGGCGCGGGCGGCCGCCAAAGCGCTCCCCGCGCATCAGGTGCAACGCGCGAAACGCGAGCACGCTCGACACCGTGGCCTGACGCGGACGCTCGCGCGCGAGATAGGCGAGAATCAGCGCGGGCAAGATCGCGAAAAAATAGAGCGCCGAAGGATTGAGCAGGCCCATTACCCGCTTAGTGCATCAGACCGAGTTCGGTCGCCGCGTGGAGAAAAAAATCGTGGAAGCCGCGATCAGTGGTGTAGAGGGCGTAGCGCAGGCCGCGGCGAAAACAGAAACTCTTGATCTCCTGCGCGAGCCGCGTCAGGGTCTCGCGATATTTCGCCCGTTCGCGCGGCCCCATCGCGACGCGCACCCGCTCGCCGGTCTCGGCGTCCACCACTTCGACATCGCCGCTCAACCCCTGCCCCTCGAGCTCCGATCCGCCCAGCACCTGCACCGCGCTGACATCCATATTGGCTGCGGTGAAGAGCCCGAGCCCGCGCTCGACCGAATTAAGCATCGCGAGAAAATCGGAAATGACGAAGACCTTGCCCGCGCGCCGAATCGAGACCATCTCACGCGCCAACGCCGGCGCCAGATCAACTTCACCGCCAGGCTTGATCGAGCCGAGGACGCGGCCCAGCTCGACAATCCGATGGCGCCCATAAACGAATGCGGGCGCGGGCGGGCTGCCGGCGCCGCCGAGCACCCGCATCATCACGCGATCGCCCGCGGCCAGCGCCACGTAAGCGACGGCGAGCGCGGTCGCCATCGCCTTCTCGAATTTATGGTCGGCGGGCGGAAAGCCCATCGAGGCGCTGGCGTCGAGGAAGACGTAGGTCAGCAGATCCTCCTCTTCCTTGAACAATTTGATGTAGGCCTTGTCGGTGCGGGCGAGCAACCCCCAGTCGATATAGCGAAAATCGTCACCGGGCGCGTAATGCCGATAGTCGCTGAATTCGAGCGACGAGCCGCGCCGCGGCGACAGATGCGAACCCTTGCCGAGCCCGGCGTATTCGCGCCGCGTCTTGACCCGCAACTGTTCCAGCCGCGCGATAAATTCCGGCGTAAATTCTTCGGGCAGACCGAGCATCAGCGCGAGCGCTTCAGACGCTTGAGCGCCTGGTCGAGGATCGCCTCGGGCGTGATGTTCTCGGCCTCGGCCTGGAAGTTCCGCAGCAACCGATGGCGCAGCGCCGGCACGATCGCGTCATTGACGTCGTCGTAACTCACCGACACGCGCCCCTCTAGCAAGGCGTTGACCTTGGCGCACAGGATGAGCGCCTGCGCGCCGCGCGGACTCGGCCCGAAGCGCAGATATTGCGAGACCTCGGGAATCGCGCCCGGCCCGCCGGGCGTCGTCGCGCCGATCAGCGAAATGATGTAGCGCTCGAGCGGTTCGGCCACCATCACCTCGCGCACCAACGTCTTGAGCTCCTCGATTTTTCGCGGCGCCGCGCCCGCGTCGAAGATCGATTGCGGCTGATAGTTCACCGCGCCGGTCGTCCGATTGAGGATCTCGCGCAGTTCGTCGGGCTTGGGCGCGCCGATTATGACCTTGAAGAGGAAACGGTCCATCTGCGCTTCGGGCAGTGGGTAGGTGCCTTCGAGCTCGATCGGATTTTGCGTCGCCAGAACAAAAAACGGCGGGTCTAAACGGTAGGTCATCCCGAAGACCGTGACCTGGCGTTCTTCCATCGCTTCGAGCACCGCCGACTGGGTCTTCGGCGTGGCGCGATTGATTTCGTCGCCCAGCACGACATGCGCGAAGATCGGACCGGGCTTAAAGGTGAAGTCGCGGCGGCCGTCCGACTCGGTCAGCACCTGCGTGCCGACGATATCGGAGGGCATCAGATCGGGCGTGAACTGGACGCGCTTGAAGCTGAGCCCGAGGGCATCCGCCGAAGCCTTGACCATCAAGGTCTTGCCCAGCCCCGGCACGCCTTCGATCAGGACGTGACCGCCGGCAAAGAGCGCGGTCAGGACTTTGCGGATAACGTCGCGATGGCCGACGATTACGCGCCCGACCTCAGCCTCGGCCCGCGCGAAAATTTTCCTGAAATCGGCAACCCGTTCATTGGCTGGAATCTGTTGTTGCTGCGCTGCCGCTCCCATTTATTCTCCTTGGACTCGATAAACCTACTCTTTAACGCAGCTCGCGCCTGCCTGTCTCGTCGTCGATTCTGGGTGCCTCAGTTCAGTGATTGAGCAGCTCCCGGTAGCGCGGCGGGATCAGTTGCTCCTCGTCCGGCGAGGCGCTCAGCCGCTGCTCCTTGAGCGGCGCGTTGGTGTACGGGGTTGCAGCGCTGGGCGCGCCGGTGTCGCGCACCGTCTTGCCCTCGGCGCCGGTGGTGATGACGTCGGTCGGCAGCCTGAAGGTCACGTATCGCGCGTTCCTGAGATCTATCGCCGCGCCTTTGTCACCGATTTTGTAGTAACGCTCGTACGCAACCGCCTTGGGAAAATCTCCCAGATGAGTGTCACCCTGCGTGCCGTTGTCGTTCTTGTGCGCTGACGGATTGCCCGACGCGGGCGCGGCCTCGCTCTGCGCGAGCCGGCCCCCACCGGGCAGTTGCACGTTGCCATTCCCCTCCGCTCGATTATCCGGCCCGGGCTGACGCGGATTGCCGCCCGCCTGCGGCACCAGTCCCGCGCCGCCTTGATCCTGCTTGTCGGCCGTCAGCGTACTGTCGGTGGACTTGGATTCCTTCTCGAGTTTGGCCTCAGCCTTCGCCAGGTCTTTCTGCAAATCCGCGGACGGCGCGTTGCTCTTGTCACCCTTGCCGCCGGCGCCTGCGCCGCCTGGAGTCTTCGCCCCGGGTGAGCTGCCGGCGCCTTCGCTGCCACCGTTACCGTTGCCGCCGCCGGAGCCGCCGCCCTCGCCTTTCCCGGCAGCGTTCCCATCGCCCTTGCCGCTGCCGGAGCCCGACTGCTGGTCCGATTTGACCTGTTCCAATTTCGTGAGCTGCTGCTTAATCGCCTCCAGCTCGGCGAGTTTTTGCGCGGGCGGTATGCGCGGATTTTCGAGATCGGCAGCAACGTCGCGCGAGGCTTCGGCGATCTGCCGATCGTCGGGAGTGGCGCCCGGGCTATCCCCGCCCACCGCCAACTGCCGCAGTCGATAGGCCACGGCCTCGGTCGCGGACGGCATCCGTATCAACGCAACCGTCGCCAGCCCAATTACGATCGCGGTGGCGACGGCTAGAATCGATGAGCGGCCAATCGGCACCGCCGGCTCGAAGCGAAATGTACGGACCGGATCAAACTTCTCGAGATAGGTTATCGCCCGCCGCCACAGGATCGCGAAGAGCGGCGAGCGGTGTTCCGCGGGACGAGCCGGATCGGCGAAGGTCGCCAGCGTCAGGATCTCCTGATGGCCGCCCACCAGCTCGTCGATACGCTCGGCGGCTTGCGCAAAATCGCGATTTTTCCTCCACGCGGACCATGCCCACCAGGCCGCCGCGACCATCTGGCTAACCGCGGTCAGAAAAATCGCGGCGCGCAGCAGGCTCAGCCGATGCGGATCGATCAGACATCCCCAGCGGTTCCAAATCAGCGCTGCGATGGAATTGAGATACCAACCGGCCGCGAGCGTGACGAGGATAGGCGCCGCGGCGGCGACGATCACTCGCCACGCGGCTAACTTCGCGAGCCGGTTGCGGCTACGGGCGATAAGTTCGATCGGATTAATCACGTTAATCGCTAATGACCGGCGTGCCGCGGACTCCTCCAGGCGGCCGACCTCAACTCTTCAACGGCGCGCTGATGTTCCCGGAACGAACGCGAGAAGATATGGGTGCCGTCATCGCGTGCCACAAAATACAGGTAATCGGTATGGGCGGGATAGAGCGCCGCCGCGATCGCCGGCCATCCCGGATTGGCGATCGGACCCGGTGGCAGTCCAACAATAGCGTAAGTGTTGTAGGCCGACGCCGTGTGCACTGCCGCCCGCGCGGCCGGCCGCTCGCCGGTAAAATTGTACTGCGCCGTGGGGTCGGATTGCAGCGGCATCCCGGCCGCCAGACGATTGTAGAAGACGCTCGCGATCACCGGCCGCTCGCCCGCCACCTTGGCCTCCCGCTCGATGATTGACGCGAGTGTGACTACCTCGCGCGCGTCGAGGCCCAGGTCAAACATCCGCTGCTCGATCGGCGGCGTCAGCCGGGCGAAGAATTCCGCGAGCATCGCCGCCAGCAGATCGTCGGTACGCGCGCGCGGCGAAAATCGATAGGTCGCCGGAAACAGAAACCCCTCCGCGCCGAACGTCCCCAAACCCAGCGCGCGCAACAGCGGTCCATCGGTGGCCTCAGCGTCGAACTCACCGTCGCAGACCAGCCCGGCGGCCTGCAACCGCTGGCCAATCTGATGAACCGTCAAGCCCTCGGGAATCGCCACCGTAATCGTCAGGAAATCACCCTCGACCAGCCGCTCCAGCAGTTCGTTTAATGACTCTCCGCCCGGGAACGCATAATCCCCCGGCTTGACCCGTCCGGCTCGCCCGCTCCACTCGCCATACACAACGAACAATGCCGCGCTGCGTACGACTCCGGCTGCGGCCAACTGCTGCGCCACGGACCTGAACGATTCCCCCGGTTGTATCGCAATCACGCGCGGCTCGCGCAGTCGCGTCGGCTGGATAGCCGCGAGGAAGCCCCACGTCGCGCCTGTAGCCGTCAGCGTCAGCAGGATAATTGCAATCAACGCCTTTCTCATCGACCCTGATTATTTTGCGCGCGGCCGTTCAGCCAGCTCTCGAGGATCACACAGGCGGCAACGGCGTCGATTCGCGGGTCGCCCTTGCGTCGGGCCGCGCCGCCGCGAAGACGTTCGCGCGCCTCGAAACTGCTCAACCGCTCGTCGTGAAGCTCCACTGGCACGTCGATGATTAGACGCAATTCGGCGGCGAATTTTTCAGCGGCGTGCGCCGCCGGCCCGGCGGTTCCGTCCGCGTTGAGGGGCTGCCCGACGACAATATGACGCACTTCGAGCTCCGCCAGGCGAGCCTTGATCGCAGCGAGGCTCGACGCCCGTGAGCGGCTTTGTATCGTCGTGACGGGCAACACCACACCATGGTCGCCGGTGATCGCGATACCAATCCGATACCGTCCAAAATCGATCCCCGCGACAATCACGAACTCTTATATGCCGGAGTAGGTAGCATTAGAACGTTAATTGTTGATACATTAGAAAACCTGTTGACAGAGCGCTTGCTTGCCGCCCGATCGTAACATAGGCTTGGCCGGAATGCTTCGGGGGAAGCACAACATTCAGTGGCGGAGGACTACCGTTGCACTGGTCGCGGCCGGGTTCGTGACCGTCGCCGCGGTGCGTCTTTTATTGCTGCCCGAATCAACCACTCCGGACCAGTCCGCAGGCGCGGACGCGGCCACCGAAGTCGCCGGACGGCTCGATAGCGGCTTTGTCGGCGCGGCCGATTCAATACGTCCCGCCCCCGAAGCCGTCGCCATTTCCCTCACTCTGGATCGCACGCAGTCCGCCGACGCCTATTTTCAAGCGGCCGGGCTCGAAAGCGACGCCGCCCGCCGCTGGGAAGAACTGTATCGTCAGGTCGCCGGAAGCCCGCGATTTGAAAAAGGGCACGCGCTGACCATCTTCAGGGACCCTGAGACCGGCGACCTACGCGGCTTCAGATATAATCTGGATGATCGGATCGCGATTACCGGCAAAACCTACGGCGAGGGAGTTTTGCGTTCCTCCCAAGAATTGATCCGTTACACCTTTCGGCCGGTGGTAGTCGCTTTCCGCCTGCACAACGACTTCTGGAACGAAGCCGGCAGGCATAATCTGCCGCGTCCTATCGTTGATACGCTGGCGAACGCCTTTCGCGACGATCATCCGTTGAGCTCGTTGCCGCGCGGCGCCGACGTCAGGTTGATCTACCAGGAGAAAGTCAGTCGCGACGGCTCGACCCGTTTCGCCACCGGTATCCAGGCCGCCACCATCAGCTTCGGCGGCCGCACGCTCACGGCCTTCGCCTTCCGCGACGAGCGCGGTGAGCCGCGGCTGTACGACGCCAACGGCGTCGCGCTGGGACCGGAGGCGCTGCGCTTTCCGTTGAATTTCAAATTTATCTCTTCGGGCTTCAGCTTGAGCCGCTATCATCCAATTCTGCATCGCTACCGCGCCCATGAGGGCGTCGATCTGGTGGCGCGCTACGGCACGCCGGTCAAAGCCGTTGCGGACGGAGAGATCGAGCAGGCCGGGTGGTGCGGCGAGTTGGGACGCTGCGTCCGAATCCGCCACGAGGGCGGCATCGTCAGCGTGTACGGCCATCTGTCGCGGATTACCAGCGGGATCGACGCCGGCCGGAGGGTGCGTACCGGTGAGCAGATCGGCGAGGTCGGCTCGACCGGCTTATCGACCGGACCCCATCTGCACTACGGCATCGAGAAGGACGGCCATTACGTCAATCCGCTGAATCAGGATTTGGGAGTACGTCACCAGGTCTCGCCGCGGCTGCGGGCGGTCTTCGACAGCTTTAAGCACGAATATCTTGCGATGCTTAACCATCTGCCGCTGAGCGGGCGCTCGAACGTCGCCTTTGCTGCCGAAGCAGCTCCCATCGGAGTCATCGATCAGGTAAAACCCGCCGCCCTCAAGCCGAAGGTCGTCCGCGGCCGCCTGACGCGCCACGCCGCACGCGTTGAACCGATAGTCGCCACCTCGACGACTGTCATCGATGGCCGCGCCTCCGTGATGCGCTGAATCCCGCGCCTCTTGCCGATTGTCGCTGATCGCGAATTGATCGTAGAAATGACTCAATTATGCGCGCGAAGCTCGACACCGAGTTCTTCGAGCCGGGGCGGCCGCGCGTCTTTGCTCATCGCGGGGCCAGCGGCGATTATCCCGAAAACACCATAGAGGCGTTTCGCGCCGCAACCGAACGTGGTGCGCCTTACATCGAGCTTGACGTCCACATGACGCGAGACGGCGCGATTGTCGTGATCCACGACGACGATCTCCGTCGCGTCAGTGATCGCGACAGCGTTGTCGCCGAAACCAGACTGGTGAAGGTTCAGGCCGCCGACGCGGGCTACAATTTCTCGCCGGACGCGCGGAGCTTTCCGTTTCGCGGCAGGGGGCTGCGCGTACCGACCCTCGAAGAGGTGCTGAGCGCCTTTCCGCAGCAACGCTTTATTATCGAAGTCAAACAGATCACGCCGAGCCCGATCGTACCGGCGCTCGAAATTATCGCGCAGACCCGGATGAGCCGGCGGGTCCTGATCGCCAGCGAGCATCAGGCGCCGCTCGATGATGCACGCCAACTCGCGCCACAGATTCCGACCAATTTCTCAACCGCCGAAGTCGGCGACTTCTTTCGATCGATGGCGCCGGACGCCGCGCCTTACGCACCGCTTGGAGCCGCCCTGCAAATCCCGCCTGAGCATCTGTCGTGGAAGCTGGTGACGCCGGAAAGTGTCGCCGCGGCCCATCGGCTGGGCGTCGAAGTCCATGTCTGGACGGTCAACGACGCCGCCGAGATGCGGGATATGCTCGCGCTCGGCGTTGACGGCATCATCACCGACTATCCGGGCAGACTTCTCGAGCTGCTTCGCACCTAGGCTGCGGTTTTCGGGGCGCCGCACGATCTGTTACGATTCGCCAGGTTTGGCGAACGGCGCGCGGCGCGTATGTGCCTCGGTTGAACCGCGAAGACTCGGACACCCATCGAAGCCGCGGCCAAGAAGAAATCGGCAACCTGGAGCGATCACCGATGAAGCTGGATACCGGAATCACCACGCGCGACCTGAGCGAGGTCGCGGCCGAAGCCAAGAAAGCCGAGGAGCTCGGCTTCGACGCGATCTGGTCGATGGAAGCGGGCAACGACGGCTTTCTGCCGCTCGCGCTCGCGGCCGAGCATACGCAGCGGATCAAGATGGGTCCGGCCGTCGCGATTGCGTTTCCGCGCAGCCCAATGGCGACCGCCTATACATCGTGGGACCTGGCCGCGCTCGCGAAAGGCCGCTTCGTGCTGGGGCTGGGGACGCAGGTGAAGGGCCATATCGAGCGCCGCTACGGCGTCAAATGGGAGGCTCCCGTACCGAAGCTGCGCGAGTACGTTCTCGCGCTCAAGACGATTTTCAAGTGCTGGGCGGAGGGCGGCAAGAAGCTGAGTTTTCAGGGCAAGTATTTCAACTTCTCGCTGATGACGCCGTTCTTTGCGCCGAAACCGCATAATTATTCGATTCCGATCTATATCGCCGGGGTCAATGAGCATATTCTGCGGCTGGCCGGCGAGCACTGCGAGGGCCTCCACGCCCATCCATTTACCTCGCCCAAGTATCTGCGTGAGTATCTGCTGCCTCACGTCGAAGAGGGGCTGAAAAAATCCGGGCGCGCACGCAAAGACTTCACGATCTTCACCAGCGCCTTTGTGATCGTCGGGCGCAACCAGGAGGAGATCGAGCGGGCGCGCGCCGGCGTGCGGCAGCAGATTTCCTTCTACGCTTCGACGCGCACCTACAAGGTCGTCCTCGACATGCACGGATGGGGCGATGTCGCCACGCAGCTCAACGAATTGACCGCGAAGGGCGACTGGGCCTCGATGCCGAAGTTGATCACGGACGAGATGCTCGACACCTACGCGATCAGCGGGACATACGACAATATCGGCGAAAAGGTGCGGGAGCGCTTCGACGGCCTGCTCGATCGCGTGTCGTTTTACGTGCCGTACAAGGGGGCCTTTGACGACTCCGCGTGGAGCCGTCTGTGCAAGCAGTTCAACGGCTAAGCCCGCTTCGGGCCCAGACCGTCGAGCGCCAGGGCTCAGGAGCTTTCTCGCGAATGAGCCTTGACTCACAAGTCGAGGTCGAGCCCGAAATCGCGTTTGACGACAGCCGCAAATTCCTCGTCGCTCTGAATTGACCGCAAATCGATCCATTGCTCATCCGAAAGCGCGGCGCGGTACTGTAGAAACGGTTCCGCGAATGGCCCATCCGGGTGGCGGAGTTTCCACGTGCCGGTTTGTACGATGTCGACGATCCTTTCGCCCACCGCAGACGCTGAGGGCGCCTGCTTCACCATTGCGTCGTAGATCGCGTTCATGCGCCGTTCCAGACGGTAAAGTCCGTTCGACGGAATCTGCCGACGCTTATCGAAGATTGGGGTAATCGTAGCTCCGGGCTCGACCAGCGCAACGCGGATTCCGAAGGGCTTGACCTCGGGGGCGAGCTCTTCGCTCAGCGCCTCCAACGCCCATTTGGAAGCTGTATAAGGCGCTTGCGATAAGCCGGCTATGCGCCCGCCGACCGACGATATATTGACAATATGGCCGCTGCGCCGCTGGCGCATGCTGGGCAGGACCGCCTGGATACAGCGCAGGGCGCCAAAATAGTTGGTTTCCATGACACGGCGGAAATCGGACAATGGAATCTCCTCGATCGCCCCGCTCGCGTGGATTCCTGCATTGTTGACGAGCGCGTCGACCTGGCCGGCCTCGGCCAGGACGTTCGCGATCGTGTCGTTGACTGACTGATCATCATCGACATCCATCGGGAGAATCTTGATGGGCAATTTTTCCGATCGTGCAATCGCGGCCAGTTCTGGCGTGGCCTGCGGACGTCGCATGGTCGCGTAGACTTCGTGTTTGGCGCGGCCGAACGCGACGGCCGTGGCCAATCCGATACCAGTGCTGCTGCCTGTTATGAGAACTACGGGCATGACAACTCCTCCGTCGATCACGGGGTTCGACTTACCTCGGTTAAACCCAAATTTCCGTTTTGCCTCTCCTAGTTCGATTCATCGTATAGACTAAAATAGTCTCTCTGGGCAAGATTCAGCCCAGTTTCGGTCCACGATACTTTCAGCAGCGTGGGGTGGGCCGGTTGCTTTTATCAAGTCTCTGCCGGGTGATGACGGCGCGTGATGCGCGATTGAAAACGATGCGCTAGCCTTGAGCTCATGCGCATTCTCTATGCGGCTGCGCCGGAATGGGAGCGACTGAGCGAGCGGATCGCGTCGCTCATCGAAGATGCCGGATTCGAGAGCCGCAAAATGACGACGCGCGTGCGCGCAGGCTTTCTGTCTCACGAGGGTCGCGAGGTTTTCGTCAAGCGAGTCGCCGCGGGCGGCAGTTTCAAGGGCATCTTGGCGCGGGTTTTTGGCTCGCGTGGGTGGCGGGCCTGGCGCGGCGCGGAGTTCCTCGCGGCCGCCCGAATTGCTCATCCGCGACCGTTACTGATTGCCGAGGAGCGCCGGGCGGGCGCGATCCGGGCGAGTTACATCGCGACCGAACCGTTGCGCGCGGCGCGCGTTTTCAGCCAATTTGCCTTGGGACGGTCGCGCAGCGCGGCGTTTCGGCGGACCCTTTCAAAACAGGTCGCCGGCGAAGTCCGGCGGCTGCACGATGCGGGTATCTACACGCGGGATTTGCAGGAGACCAACCTGATGCTCGAGGAGCGTGACGGCGAGCTGATAGTTTGGTTCGTCGATTTCGAGGATTTTCGCCGCGCTCGGCAGGTCTCGCCGGAGCGCCGGATGTTAAACCTGGTGCATCTCGATCGCAGCATCGGCAGGTTTGCGTCGCGCGCCAAGCGCTTGCGTTTTTTCTACGATTATTTTGGCGGCAGACCGGCGCGGGCTGAAGCGCGCCGCCTGTTGCGCGAGTATTTCGTTCTGCGCGCGCGGGTCGGCGGCCGCGCGCGGCGGAAGCTTCCGACGCAGGCGAGCCCGGCGGTTCAAAGATCCGCGGCGGCTAGAGGAAACTGAATTTTGACGCTTTCAGTCTCACAGCACGAGTTCGATCATCACACCGAAAAGGTTCACGCCGCCGGCGGCCGCCGCTTGCGCGACCTGATGCTCGGACTGAATGACGGCCTGGTCGCCGCTTTCGCCGTGACCTCGGGAGTCGCTGCGGCCTTCAGCAGCCCGAAGATTGTGATTATGGCGGGCCTGGCGGAGATGCTCGGTGGCGCGGTCTCGATGGGTCTCGCGGCCTATGCCTCGGCGCGCGCACACTACGAGTTCTACCAGAGCGAGACGCAGCGCGAGCGCGAAGAGATCAAGCGCTGGCCGGAACGCGAGCGCGAGGAAGTCCGCGCAATTTATCGCAGCAAGGGCTTTAGCGGGGCGCTGCTCGATCAGATCGTCGGACATATCACAGCCGACCCGACGCGCTGGCGCAACGTGATGATGCGCGAGGAGCTGGGCTTTGGCGCAGACGTGGGCGAGGCGCCGATGCACTCGGCGGTCACGGTCGGCGGCGCTTACCTTCTGGGCGCAGCAGTACCGTTACTGCCTTATCTGTTCGTCGGTCCGCCGACGGGCATTCTGGCGTCGGCGGTCTTCACCGTCTGCATCCTCTTCGTGGTCGGCGCCGCCAAGACCAGGATCACCTCGCGACGATGGTGGCGCAGCGGGCTCGAGAGCATGGGTATCGGGATTGCCGCGGCGTTGGTCACCTATGGCGCGGGCCGCATATTCGCTGGACGCTAGGTTTTTTCACCGTTTTTTTCAGCGTCCGGACAGTCCGCGCTCCATTGTGGCGCTCTTGCAGGATCGCACGCCAAAAATGTTTCGCGTGAAACATTTTTTCGCCATCCGAATACTCCGCGCTGCGCTGTCGCGCACTTGTAAGATCGGTTAGCAGAATGTTTCACGTGAAACAGTTCCACAAGTTTTTTATGCGCGAACGGCACGAAGTGAAATTTTATCGTCGCTCCGACGCACTTCGTGGTCTGAATCATGCAGGCAGCGTGTTAACAAAATGTTTCGCGTGAAACATTTTGTTAACAAGTTTCTGCGGCGGGCGGCTCAACGTGAAGGATTTCATCCTTGATCAAAACCCGCGACTACCGGCGGCAGGCAGGGGCTTGACCAGTTGGCGATCGAGCGCGGCGGCCACGCTCGCGATCGTATCGGCCTCGTCCGGGCTTTTGTCGGAGCGGACGCCAACGATTCGGGCGAAGCGCAGCGCCATCCCGCCGCTATAGCGCGGACTGCGCTGCACGTCGCTGTAGGCGACCTCGACGACGACCTCCGGACGCACCGAGACGACGCCGCCTGCTTCGCCGGTCTTGAGCGCCAGCAGCCGCGCCGTCATCTCCTCGAAGTCGGTGTCGGTTAGCCCTTTGAAGGTCTTGCCGACTTCGACGAAGCCGTCCGCCGCTTCGTCGCGGGCGGCCAGATGGTAGTTCGAGAGCCAGCCATGACGACGCCCGTAGCCCCATTCGGCGGCGACGATGACCAGATCGAGCGTGCGCGCCGGCTTGATCTTGAGCCATCCGCGGCCGCGCGCGCCTGGCGTATAGAGGCTGGTCAACTCCTTCGCCATCACGCCCTCGCAACCGTCGGCGATCGCACGCACATAGAACTGCTCGCCGTCAGCCAGCGCGGAGGGCAGAATTCGCGGCGCCACTTCCAGGCCGGCCGCGGCGGCAATTTCCGTCAACGCGCCATAACGCTCGGCGTAGGGGAGATCGATCAGAAGAACTCCGTCGAGGCTCATCAGATCAAATAGAAAGAGACGAATCGGCTGCTCGAGGCGCAAGCGCTCGATATCGCGCACCCGCCCGAAGCGGCGCATCAGCTCCTGGAAAGCGATCGCGCGCCCGGCGCGATCGGTCGCGATGACTTCGCCGTCGAAGATCGCGCGGCGCGCGGCGAGAGGCGCCATCAACTCGCTCACCTCCGGCAGGCTCGGCGTGATCTCGTTCAGGCGGCGCGAGTAGATCCGCACGTCCGCTCCGGCGCAGTGAATTTGCACGCGCGCGCCGTCGAGTTTGTGCTCGAGCGCAAGCTTACCGCCGAGGATGCGGAAGGCCTCGGCAATGTTGGGCGCGGGCGCCGCGAGCATCGGACGGAGTGGCTTGCCGCGTGACGGAGATGGCAGAGTCTTCGCCATATGCTGCATCACAATGCCGGGATCATGCGAATCCGCGGCCGGCGGCGCGGCAGAATGATCCGGCCCGGCTTCGGCGGCGGGAGGCACTGCGGTTGTTGCGGACATGGCTTGCGGTGCGCGCCAGCTCCGCACCAGCCGGCCGAGGTCGGGCTCGAGCATGTGCGCACGGCGAATCTCGGTGATGGGGCGGCTGGCCATCCGTGCGATCGCTTCGAGCATCAGCCCGTCGCTCATCCCATGGCGCATCTCACCGATAAGAATCTTGGTCAGATATTTGCCTTCGCGCGAGCTGGCCTGCGTGAAGAGCTCGCGCAGCGCGGCGAGTTTGCGTCCGCGCGAGCTGCGTCCTTCGATTTCAGCGATCGTTTTCGCGCGCTCGGCGACCTCGGTCAGCGTCAGCGTCGGCTCAGGTGCTGACCCACGCAAGCGCAGGAGAGCCTCAATCGCTTCGCCGAAATCAACCGCCGAAGCGAAAATATCCTCGCTCTGATCTTCGCCGCTGGTGAGCTCGGCGACGACGCGCCAGATGGTGCGGCCGCTGATCTGCAAGCGCTTCTCAGCGCCTTGCTCGAGCACCTGCCCGACCATAAAGCGCGCGGCGATTTCAGCTTCGTCGATCGGGAGAGCGGCGATAAATTCGGCGACGAGCTCGGTTATCTGGAGCCGGCTGCTGGTCTGGCCGAGGGCCTCGCAGACTGCGGCAAAGTCGTCGAATGATGCCACGCTCTCAAGCTTAAGCTCGCGGCGGGGCTCCACCAACCGTGATCATGCGGGCGGCAGCGAGAATTGCGGCCGGGAAGTTCCGCACAGTAAATTCCATAGGATCGCTTCGCGTTGGTCCTTCGACACGGCTCGCGGTGCTCGCCGGCTCAGGATGACACAGCGGGCGGGCGGCTGTGCAAGATAGGTAGGACACTCGCTAGGGATGAAGCGGGTGGGCCTGCAGGAACGGGACGAGGACCTGCAGGAACTCATCCGGCGCTTCGTTGAAAAATGCGTGCCCGACGTGCGGGATGATGTGCAACCGCGCGCCGGGGATGCGTTCCGCCAGAATCTCGGAATTATGCGCCGGGATGAGCACGTCGTCGCCGCCGGTAATCACGAGGGTCGGCGTGCGGATTGCGGGTAATCGATCATAAGTCTTGAGTCCGTAACTGGCGTCGAGATGACGCTTGTAGGCGAAGACCGGCGTTGGATTCGCCAGCAGCCGCGGGATCGAGGCATCGAGATAGTCGCGCCGATCGCGGATAAAGTCCGCGCTGTAGGCCAAGGGCCATCCACGCCGGATGATCTCCTCTTCCGTGGCGCCATTACGTGGCGCGGTCAGCAGTTTGATCGATTCAGCGGGCGGCGGCGTCGCGTGCTTGCCGCCAAAGGTGGTGCAACCGAGCGTGAGGGTTTGCAGCCGGGGGCTATGCCGCAGCGCGAATTCCTGCGCGATCATACCGCCCATCGAGGGGCCGAAAAGATGCACGCGAGCGCAGCCGAGGGCATCGAGCAAGCCAGCCGCGTCGGCGGCGAACAGCTCGAGCGAATATGGGATGTCGGGTTTGTCGCTCAGGCCGGTGCCGCGATTGTCGTAGGTAATGACGCGAAACGAGCGCGCCAGGTGAGCGATCAGCGCCGGGTCCCAGCTCGCCGAACTCGCGCCGAGTCCCATCACCATCAGGAGAGGATCGCCCGCGCCTGCGATCGCATAGTGCAGATTAAGGCCGTTGACTGTCGCGTGTGGCATGTAAATCTCCTTCGCGCTCAGTTGATCGAGCAAGTCGCGGTAACCGTACGCGCGACCGAATTGGGATCGTTAACATCGACGCGTAACTGGTCGTACTTGGCGGCCGGGAGGAAGGCGTAACCCTTGATGGTTTCGTCGCTCTCAGCCTGCAGGGGGCATCCGAGCTTGCCGCCGTCGCGTGCATAGGCGTGGCAGAAAGTTCCCAATTCTATGCGCAGATCGGTGAAGTCGTCCCGCGCTCCGCGGTAAACCACAAAGGGCACCGCGGGCAAGAGCGCGCCGAGACTGCCGCCCGCGACTGCCGTTACGTTGGCCGTCACTGCGGCGGAAGCGTCGGCTTGCGACGGCATCTCGCTCAGGCCATCGAGAAGCTTCTCTCGGCCGCCGGCGCGGCGGACTGCGGTATCGACATCCCAGCCTTCGATTCGCGCGCCCGAAGCGTCAATCGCGTAGGGGGAATTCACGATATAGGGGCCGCCTTTGAGATTGCTCATCGATGCATATACGGCGGCGGTCTCGCCGATTATCTCCGGATGTTCGCAAGTCAGTTCGAGGCGCGGCGGCCAGGTCTGTTCAGGATGATTGGCGGCGCAGCCGAGCGTCAACAGGCAGATTGCGGCCATGGCGCGTCGGCAAAACTGCGCAAGCTTCCGCCCATTTCGCCAGGCAGGCTTGCTCATTGCTTCGATTCCTCGGCGGCCGGCTTGCGGAAGCGCATGATCAACTCGCTGCGCGCGATATATGCGGTGTCTTCATGAATGAAGCCGTGACGCACCAGAACGCTGGTCAGGCTCTCACGGGTGTAATGGGTCACGTGCTCATCGCGATAGCCGCCCGGCATCAAGCGGCCATAGATGGGCTCGATGATCCGCCAGCCGCGCGTGGCGTAGTCCGGCGTGCCGATTACCAGCTTGCCGCCGGGTTCGAGCACACGCCACATCTCCCTGAACAGCACGTCGTCGAACGGGATATGCTCGATTACCTGTGAACTGATCAGGCAATCGAAGCTCGCGTCCTTGAACGGCAGCGCAAAGGCCGAGGCGCGCAGCAGCGGGATGCCGAGCCGGCGCAGGAAACGCAGCTTGGCAGGATTCGGGTCCATCCCGATGGCGTTATTCAGACTTTGGATGATCATGCTCGAACCGCATCCGGCGTCGAGAACGCGGCGCGCGCCGCGCACCCAGAAGGTGGTGATGCGATGGCGCCGGCGCTGCCAATAGCGCTGGATCGGGATGATGCTGTAGAAGGCGCGATCGTCGTAATCGGCCGAAGCGATCGAGTTGCGCAAGCGCCAGAGCCTGAAAGCGGCGCGCGTCAGATCCCAGCCGAAGCTGAGCAGGCGGGCGTGGGAACGGCCGGCCTCGCGCGGGAAATAGGTGAAGGGGACCTCGAAGACGCTGTAGCCGCGCGCGTAGGCCTTGACCAGGATTTCCTCGAGCACCTCGAAGTTGCGCCCTTGGAGTTCGAGCCCGGTGATCGCCTCGCGCCGGTAGAGCCGAAAGCCGCTCGACATATCCCGCACCGGCATCGAGAGCAGCCGGCGCATAAAGAGGTTCAGGGCGCCGCTGAGAAAGCGGCGGAGGAAATCCGCATAGGCGATGCCGCCGCGGGTGTAGCGCGAAGCGATCACGATGTCGGCCTGGTTGCGCGCGCGCCAGAGCTTGGCGACGAAGTCGGGCTCATGGGAGAGGTCCGCGTCGAGGGTAAGAATGCGCGCGCCGCGAGCTTCGGCGAAGCCGGTCTCGAGCGCGCCGGCATAGCCGCGCCGCCGCTCCGCGATGACGCGGGCGCCCAACTCCGCCGCCGTCGCCTGCGTGCCGTCCGTCGAACCGCCATCGATGACGAGAATCTCGAAATCGAGACCCTCGCGGCGCATCACGGCACTGATGCGCGGGATTAGCTCGCGCAGATTGTCGCGCTCGTTGAGGACGGGCAGGATGATCGAGAGATCCATAAGATGGCGCAGAGCTTTTTTATTCGTAAAGCCCGGCCAATGGAATCGGCCTGCGCGCGCTTGCTCGCACCGGGTCAGCGCCGTAGTCTTTTCGTCGAACTGCGGAAGGGGGAGTGGCTGCGGATGCGACGTTGCAGAAATCTGCCAAAAATTGCCGGTGGCTTGATTGCGCTCGTGATCGGCTGCATCGCCCTGACGACGCTGGCGGGCGCCGCGCGCCGTGCTGCGCCGCGACTGCGCAGCCGGGCCGCGGCGGCGCCGGTGGCCGTGCCCCTCAACCGGATTCATGTATTCGGCAACCTGCCGGCGCCCTTTGCCGTGGCCGGCAGCGCCGCGGAACTCGTCGCCCTGCATAGCGGCGTCGTGCTCTATGCCTTCAACGAGCATGCGCGGACCCAGCCCGCCAGCCTCGCCAAGATGATGACGTTTTATCTGACGCTCGCGGCGCTGCGCGAAGGGCGCATCACGCTCGACACGCGGATGCCGGTCAGTCAGGCGGCGTGGAGGCTCTCGCTCAACGACTCGGTCTCGCGGATGTTTCTGCAGGTCGGGCAGCAGGTCGCGGTGCGTGATCTGCTATATGGCCTGATGGTCTCGTCGGGCAACGACGCCGCCGTGGTGTTGTCGGAGTATCTGGGCGGGAGCGGCGAAGCCTTCGCCGAGCAGATGAATCAGCAGGCGGCGAAGCTCGGCATGAACGACACGCATTTCACCAATCCTGACGGCCTGCCCACGCCCGACGAGTACACCACCGCAGCCGACATGGTAAAACTTGGGCGCGCCCTCCTCGAAACTTTTCCCGAGGCGCTCAACTATACCTCGGCGAAGGATTTCACCTTCAATACGATCGGCCCGCAAAACCGCCCGGTTACGATTCGGCAGCGCAATTTCAATACGCTGCTGTTCTACGATTCGCGCGTCAACGGGATAAAGACCGGCCACGTTGAAGCGGCGGGTTACCACCTGGTCGCGTCCGCGCATACCGACAGTCTGGATCTGATCTCGGCCGTTTTCGGAACTTCGAGCATGGAGAGCCGGCGGGTCGAGACCGACAAACTTCTCGAATGGGCGTTTCAGACCTTCGTGACGGTCAAGCCGAACTGGCGCAAATCGATCCCGGCGAAGGTGCGGGTCTACAAGGGCGCCGTCGATGAGATTGCGATCGCGCCCGCCGGCGGGGACGCTTATTTCACCGTCGTGCGCGGCAGCGAGGGGCGCATCAAACTCGCAACGACGCTGTCCCAACAACTGCTGGTCGCGCCGCTGCCCAAGGGCGCCGAGGTCGGCCGACTCACCATCCTGATACGCGACAAGCCGGTATCGTCGGTGCCGATCGTGACGCAGGCCGCGGTCGCTGCCGGCGGCGTCCTCCACCGCCTCGCCGACTCGATCCGGATGCGGTTGTAGCCTTGGATCGGGGCTGACGCCGTCGACGCACGCGCGAGGGCGCACGCCGACGGCTGTCGCGCTGTGCGAGCTAATTCGTCTGCGCGATGATGAACTTGCCGATGCCGTCGATCGCCTGCTGACCCTCCGGCAGGAAGCTCGCAAAGAGTTGCCAGACATGGATCATCTCGGGCCAGACCTCGAGTGTGGTGCGGACTCCGGCGGCGCGCGCCCGCGCATCGAGGCGCGTCGAGTCGTCGAGCAGCGTTTCGGCGTCGCCGACCTGAATCAGTATCGGCGGTAGCCCATGCAAATCCGCGTAGAGCGGCGCGGCGAGCGGGGTCTTCGGGTCTTGCCCGCCCAGATAGGCCTGCGCCATTCCAACCAGACCCTCTTTACGCACCACCGGATCGGCTTCGAGACGCGTGACCATCGACTCGCCCAACCCTTCGAGATCGACCCACGGCGAGAGCAGCACACCGGCGGCCGGGGCCGGCAGTTTCGCGTCACGAATCGCTACCAGGGTCGCGACGGTCAGGCCGCCGCCAGCCGAGTCGCCCGCGATCGCGATCCGCGCCGGCTTCGCGCCCTGCGCTAGCAGCCACCGGTAGCCCGCAACGGCGTCATCGACCGCGGCGGGGAACGGCGCTTCGGGAGCAAGTCGATAGTTGAGCGCCAGCACGCGGGCCTGCGCCGCTCGCGAGATCCGCGCGATCATATCGCGATGGGTATTCACCGAGCCGATGACATAGCCGCCGCCGTGCAGGTAGAGCACGAAGCGATCGCCGGCTGCGTTGGGCGCACAAACCCACTCGGCGTCCACGCCGCCCGCGTTGACCGGCTCACACTTGACATCGGCTTCGGGCGCGATCGCCAACTCTTCGAAGACCACGCGCATCTCTTGCGGAGTTTCGCCCGGCCGCGCTACCAGCGCCTTCATCGCTTCAATTGCCGTCTGCAGTTCCGGACTCACCATCACTCGAACTCCTTGAATTATTAGTCGCCGCGCTTTGCGCGGGGTCGCGAGAGAGCCTAACCCAGCGCTCGGCATCATCGCAAACCTTAACGGCGCCAAAGAAATAAGGAATTCACGCCAAAGAACTAGCGCACATTCTCCGAATAATTGTTCGTTTTGATCGAACAAATTGTTCGATCATTTGTTACGCAATCTTTATGAGAGCTGTGGAAAATCACGCCGCGCTGCGCGTCATAAGGAGGACGACCGGAATCCACAGACACCATAACTCGGCAACCGAACGGAGGATTCGCGATGGCAACGAATTTCGGAAAGTGGCTAAGAGTTCTGACTATTGGGTCTAAGCCCGCGGAGTCGGCAAAAAACAAAGGAGGACAGGCTATGCGACGCGTAAACGTATTGGTTAGAGTCGGCATTCTGGCAATGGGGTCGGCGTTCGCGATAGTGCCAGCCGCCCATGCGGATAAGTCTTGCTCCAATGCGACTTTGAATGGGACATACGGCGCGCTGATTAAGGGAACCGCCGGTGGTTTGCCTTTTGCTCAGTTAGACATAGTTACGGCCGACGGTAATGGCAACTTATCGGGAACGGGCACGAGTGCATACAACGGAGCGATCACGCAGGGTATTCCGTTGTCGGCAACTTATTCGATCGACTCAAGCTGCTCCGCCACCGTCAGTTTCAGCAATGGAGCAACTCAGAATGCGGTCATAACCCGGGATGGCGAAGAGGTCCAGTTTATCCGTACTGACGATCCCAGCGCCCAGGTAACGGGAGACGCCAAGCGCGTTGATAAGGAGAAATGTACCGATACGGCACTGAATGGGAACTTTGGCGCAACACTGGGGGGTGAAGTCGGTGGCCTACCATATGTCGCGCTGGATTCGGTGACGGCCGGAGGAGATGGCGCCTTCTCGGGGACGGGAACCGTCAGCTTCAACGGCGCGATTACGGACGTGAGCTTCACTGCCACTTACTTAGTAAATCCTGATTGTTCCGGCTCAGTTTCGTTCAACACCGGGGCGACCCAAAATATAGTGATAGTCGGCAGAGGGTCACAAGTGCTCATACTTAAAACCGACAATCCTAATGCTGTGGTGACCGGCGTCGCGACAAACCTGTCCAACCATCAGAATGAGTCGGAATAGCCAGAATCTCGACTCTCTCTCTTCACTTTTCGCATCGCGGCGCCGGTCACGACTGGCGCCGCGATGCCGGTTGGCATTTCTCATTAGCTGGATGCTCTGGTGTTTCGCCGGTGCGCTAGTCACCACCGACGTCCACATCTTGGTTTCCTCGGCGAAAACTAAGTTAACGAGGTCTCTGTTCAGCAGCCAAATTTACCAGTTACCTCAAGCAATCGACTATAAATTCTCCGGCAACGCATCTTTCCGCCGGAGATGGTCGGTTTTGACGTAGGCTTCGGCGTAGATGGTAATTACGACTTTGATAATACGGGCGTGGCGGCCCGCATTGAATCTAGATAGAAGGCGACCGCACTTTTTTAACTCTCTCCGCGTCGAGGCGTGCGATGCAGTGAAGACTCGGCGCGGCGGCGTTTCACGCTCCGCCTGCGCTAATCGTTGCGCAGGAGGCCGGCGAGGCCGGCGAAGAGCAGCGGCGTGATCGTCCAGCCGGCGAGGATATGGACCCAGAGGTACCAGCGCAGAATCCGCGCCCCGAAGGTGGCCGAGACCCAGCGCGGCGCGCTGCTCGCTGTCGGCATATGCAGCGGGTTGGGCCGCCAGTACTGGCCCTGATGCAATTCGACGACGGGCAGAAAATTCTCGAGCGAATAGACGAAGCTGCTGAACGGCGGATAATAGGGCGGCGGCGCGCCGGTTTGCACGAAAACCTCGTATGCCCGCTCGTTGGTCGGCGTGATAATCCGCGCGTGATAACCCCATCCGAACAAAACAGTACCAAACACTACAAAAAGTAAAATCCACCACAGCGCGCGCAGCGGGCGATAGCCGTAACCCAGGACCCATTTCAGGGCGAGGCGCCAGACGCGGGGACCGAAATGCGTCTCCTTCGCCGTGAGCGCGTCCTGCCGCGCCATCTCGACGTTGATGGCGCCCTCCGGACGGCCCTCCGCGCGCATGACCTCCGCCAGTTGCCGATAGGGCTGCGGGTTGCTCTGCAATGCGCGCGATTGCCGCCGCAGCCAGACGAGACGGCTCGCGCTGTCGGCCGGACCCCCGCTGAATTCGCCGTAGACGAACCCGTCGAGCGCGAGCTTGCCCGGCGCCGGCCAGCTTTGCTCGTCATCCCATAGCGCACCAACGTGCGCGTCGCTCAGATCGAGCTGGGTGCGCGGCGTTTGCGTGATCGCCACCCAGTAGAGCGTGCCGCCGACCGTGGCGCGCTCGGCCTCCAGGCCATTGTCGCTCGCACCGGTGAAGCGCGCGTGATTGAAACTGAGCCCGCGGCCGATTCGTGCGAGGCGGAAATCGACGACCCCGTTCGCGGTGAAATCCTCGTGAAATAGCGCGTCGCCCTTGATCGTCGCGTCGACCACCGAGAGCGGCTCGTCGCCGGCGAACTGGCCGCCGTTGGCCTCGAGGTTACCGCCGATCTCCGCGCGGTAAAAACTCACTCCGTCATAGTGCCCGTAGCGCAGGAGCACATCGCCCTGACTGACAGATAGGTCGCCGACGATGGGACCGGTGAAGCTCGAACGCAGATCGAGGCTTTGGTAATGCGCGTATTGCAGATCGATGCCGTCGCCGATCGCGCACAGCACGAGCATGATCGGCGAGGTGATCGTGAGATAGGAAAAATCGAGTTTGCCGGTGATGCGCGCGCCCTTGACGCCGAGCCCGCTCGGATGCACGACTCGTGACGCCTGCGCATCGGAGAGCAGCCATTCGATTATCTCCGCGCGGATCGTCCGTTCGGGACCCCATGAGGCGGCTTTGGACGGGTCGTTGATCGGCGCGTTGGGATCCTGGCTGGGCGAGGCCCAGGCGACTGCGCGGGTCGGCGCCGTATGCAGCATCACAACTTCGGCGGCGCTCAGCGTCCCAAACTGTGCGCGCGCCATCCGCTCGAGCGTGATTCCGGCGGCCGCCTGCTGATTCTCAAGACTATACGCCGTGACGGTAAAGACTACAAGCAGTAGCAGTACGGCGGCGGCTCGGCCCGGCGCGCCGGTAATCTTCCATTCGACCCCGGTTTCCATCGCGGGAAAGTGTGCGCCGCGTCCGGCGCGACGCTATCTGAAGGCCGGCGTAATCTCCTCGGCGACCAGCTTCATGTTCTGCGCGATATCCTCGTGGCGGCAGGCCCAGCTAATCAGCACGGTGCGCGCGCCCGCGTCGACATATTCCTGCAGCCGCTTGCGGCAGTCGTCGGGATTGCCGTACAGCGTGTAGCGGCCGGCGATCTTCGAGAAGTCCTGCGCATAGGTGCCGCCGAGCGCCTTGGCGGCCTGCTCCTTGGCCTTTTCGCGATCCGGATAGACCGACGCGAAGATGAACAGGCCCGGCCGAAAGTTGCTCATGTCGCGGCCCGCCTCCATCCCGAACTGCCGGATTTTATCGAGGCTCTCGTGCAGCATCTCGGGCGTGTACATGTAGGGAATCCAGCCCTGCGCGTAGCGCGCCGCGCGGCGCATCGCGGGCTCCTTGCGCCCCGCGACCCAGATGGGAGGATGAGGCTTCTGGACCGGCGCCGGCTGGATTGTGACGCCCGAAAACTTCGAGTAGCGTCCCTCGAACGTCACGTTCTTTTCGGTCCACAGCTTGGTGATCACTTCGAGCGCTTCGTTCGAGCGCGAGCCGCGCTGGTTCACCGGCACGCCGCAGGCCTCGAACTCCTTGGGAAATTCGCCGCCGATGCCGATCCCCATGTGATAGCGGCCGTCCGACGCGACGTCGAGCACCGAGGTCAGCTTGGCGATCACCATCGGCCGATAGAGCGGCAGCAGCACCACCGTGCTCATCAGTTTGATCTTCTTGGTGGCGCCCGCGGCGATCGAAAGCGCGATGAGCGAATTACCCACCGGCCCGTGGAACATCATATGTTCCCCAGAGCACAGATAGTCGAAGCCCATGCTCTCGGCCTGCTGGGCGTATTCGGAGATTCCCTTGGAGCCCGGAATGGTTGCGCCAAATTCTACTGACGGCACGTGAGTTCCTCCTCAAAGCGTCGCGCTCGTGGATGCGCGCGGCTCCCACGCGGTCTAGCATAATTGGCGCTGCCTTAAAAACTTCGATTGCTGGTGGGCCAGGTGCGCGCGCGAGTATACATTGGCGAAGTTCACCCTGCCGGCAGCGTGAACAGCGACCGCTTAAATCAGATGACGCCGCTGAGCTGGAATGCTCCGATATCACACTCGCCCTTTGGACGGACAAGTCCGTTTTGACCGGTAGCGAAACAGCGGATGCCCTTGCCGTTGGGCGTCGCCGGATTACCCTTGGTCAGCGCCGGAGATCCGGCTGTCAGGGCCTGCGTTTCGGTTGTGCCGGGTAGATTCAACGCCAGCGCCTGAAGCAGCGGATCCATGCCGGTAATGTCGGTCGAGGTCTTGCCGATAAAGGTGCAACCGGTTGTGTCGAGAATGAGATTAAACCCTCTGGAATCAATCTTACCTGCACAATCGTTATCGAGCTCGGTGCCGGTATCGTTGGAAATAATCGAGTTGCTGATCTTGAAGTTCCTGCCGGCGCTGGTATCGACGCCGCCGCCGGTCCCGGCCGTATTGTCGGCAATCGTCACATTGTTGAGCGTTACTTTGCCCCCGTTGTTCTCGATTCCGCCGCCCGCGGAACCTGAAGCGCTGCCCGCCTCGGCGACGTTGCCGCTGATCGTGCTGTTAAGAATCGCGACTTCGCCGCCACCAATCGTCACGTTTTCGAAATAGGTCCCGGGCGAGACGTTGATGGTCGTCTCTGTCGGTGCGGCGTTCACCGCCGCCTGAATGCTCGAAAAGCAACCGCTGGTACCGCCCACGTTGACGCAGATTGGCGGCGGTGGCGTCTTGGCCGCGCCTGGCTTGATCCCGGCGATTGCGAAGGCCGCCACCAGCGCGGACATCGCCAGAATTCGAGAGCAGGTCATGCGACGGTCCTCCGAAGGCGTTGAAATTCATTAGCAGATTATCGAAGCCGTAAAAACTTCGGCCTGCTGGCGCTGAAGCGGGGCGCGAGCAAATATGGAGCGTGCGATTGAGGAGACCACGATCGATGCGAATCCGACTCATGCCGTCATCAGCGCTCTGGGCGCTCATCGTCTTGACGCTAATCAGCCTCCCCGGATGCGGCGTCAACCGCCTGCCGACCCTCGACGAGCAGGTCAAGGCCGCCTGGAGCGAGGTGCTGAATCAATATCAGCGGCGCAGCGATCTCATTCCGAACCTGGTGCAGACCGTGAAGGGCTACGCGCATCAGGAGCAGCAGGTGCTGACCCAGGTGGTCGAAGCCCGCGCCAAGGCGACGCAGATGCAACTGCCGGCCGACATCCTCTCAAACCCGCAGGCCTTTCATCAGTTCGAGCAGAACCAATCAGCGTTGAGCGGCGCGCTCGGGCGGCTGCTGGTGGTCACCGAAAATTATCCGAATCTGAAATCGAATCAGAATTTCCTCGCGCTGCAATCGCAGCTCGAAGGCACCGAGAACCGCATCGCCGTCGCGCGCCGCGATTACATCAGCGCGGTGCAGATGTACAACACCGAGTTGCGGACGATCCCCGGCCGCTGGATCGCTGCGATGCTCTACCCGGACCTCAAGCTGCGGCAAACCTTCGCGATTTCGGAGCAGGCGCAGCAGGCGCCACAGGTCAACTTCTGATGCGGCCGACTATGCTTCGCGGCTGGTGGACGTTCGCGCTCCTGCTGATGCTCGGCGCGCCGCTTTACGCCGCAACCCCAACGTTTCCACAACTCAGCGGCCGCGTCGTCGATGACGCCGGAATCCTCACTCCCGCCACTCGTAACGGGCTCGTCGAGATGCTGGCCGCACATGAGCGCGCCACCGGCCAGCAGGTCGTAGTCGTCACGCTCAAGTCGCTCGAGGGCTATTCGATTGAAGATTACGGCTACCAGCTCGGGCGCGCCTGGGGCATCGGTCAGAAAGACAAGAATACCGGCGCAGTGCTGATCGTCGCGCCGAACGAGCGCAAGGTCCGCATCGAGGTCGGCTACGGCCTCGAGGGTACACTCACCGACGCCGCCAGCCGCGTGATAATCGAGGATCAGATTTTGCCGAGCTTCCGCACGGGAGATTTCAACGCCGGCGTGGTCGCCGGAACCGCGGCAATCCTGACGGTGCTTGGGGGCGACACCACAGCCGCGCAGCCGCGCGCGCCGCGGCCCACGACGGTCGAGAATTCGCCTGTCGGGATGCTGCTTCTCATGGTCATCTTTTTCGCCTTTATGTTTTGGCGCAGCCGCCTCAGCCGCGGCTCGATGGCGCGCGGTTACCTCGGCGGGGCCGGGCCGATGATCTATCGCGGCGGAGGCTTCGGCGGCGGAAGCGGTGGAGGATTCTCGGGTGGCGGCGGTTCGTTCGGCGGCGGCGGCGCGTCGGGCGGCTGGTGATGGCGCGCTTCGACGCCGCTGCACGCCAGCGTATCGATGATGCGATCGCCGCGATCGCTGAACGCACTGGCGCTCATCTGAGCCTGGTCATAACTCGTGTCAGCGATCGCTACTCGCTCTATCCGATCGTCTGGGCAGGCGGCGGCGCGATTTTGCTCGCCGTGATCGTCGCCCTCGGATTTCCCGATCTCGACGATCGCACGACCGTCTTTATCGAGGTAGCGCTTCTACTGGTCCTCGTCCTGATTTTTGACTGGATGCCCATTCGGCTGGCGCTGGTCCCGTCACGCGTCAAACAGGCGCACGCGCGAGAGCTGGCCCATCGCGAATTCGCCATCCATAGCGCGGCCGGCGATTCCACGCGACCCCACGTCCTGATCTTCGTTTCCCTGGCCGAGCACTACGCCGAAATCATTGCCGATCATGCGACTCACGCGCGCGCGCCCGGAGCCGTCTGGCACAGGATCGTTGATGAGTTGCTGGCAGCATTGAAAGCTGATCAGCTCACCAACGGCGCGCTCGCGGCAATTGAATCTTGCGGCACACTAGCGGAGCCGCAGGCGGAGCGAGCAGGCGAGTCTGCGAGCTGCGTCAGGAAAGATTTGCCTGGCTGAGTGTGCGTTGGCGATCCGATCCAGCATCGAAGTATAAGTCACAATGCATTGAACCAAGCGTGGCGATGAATCCGTAATCGACGGAAAAAACAGGAGCAGTATTCAGTATGAAGATCTATAATTCCCCTGTGGCGCCAAACCCGCGCCGCGTTCGCGTCTTTCTCGCCGAGAAAAATCTCCAGGTTCCGCTCGAGGACGTCGATATCGGCAAGGGCGTCAATCGCCAGCCCGAGTTCCTCAAGAAGAATCCGCTCGCCGGCGTGCCGGTGCTCGAACTCGACGACGGCACGTGCATTGCCGAGAGCGTCGCGATCTGCCGCTACTTCGAGGGCCTGCACCCAGAACCGCCGCTGATGGGCGTGGACGCCAAAGATCGCGCGGTCGTCGAGATGTGGAACCGCCGGATGGAACTGGCGATCCTGATGCCGATCGCCGACGCCTTCCGCCAGCGCCACGAATTCTTCAAGGGGCGGATTCGCCAGTTGCCGGAATACGCCGAGCTGCAGAAGCAGAACGCCGAGGACAACCTCAAGTGGCTGGATAGCGAGCTTGCCAACCGCCGCTATATCGCCGGCGACCGCTTCTCGATCGCTGACATCACCGCGATGATCGCGATCGACTTCGGCCGCGTCTCGAAAATCGCGATTCAACCCGAGCAGAAAAATCTCGCGCGCTGGCATGCCGAAGTTTCGGCTCGCCCCAGCGCGAAAGCCTAACCACAGCTAACCGGGAGTTAAAACAATGAGCACCTTCGGCGCGATGATGTTTCCGACGGACTACGCAATTCAGCCGGTCGAGCTGGCCAAAGCGGTTGAGGAGCGCGGCCTTGATTCGCTCTTTTTCCCCGAGCATACGCACATCCCCACCAGCCGGCGCTCGCCCTGGCCGGGCGGCGCGGAGCTGCCGATGGAGTATTCGCATACTCACGATCTCTTCGTCGCATTGACCGCGGCGGCCGTCGCGACCAAGCGGATCAAGCTTGGCACCGGCATCTGCCTGGTAGTCGAGCGCGATCCGATCGTCCTCGCCAAAGAGGTCGCCTCCCTCGACGTGATCTCCGGCGGCCGCGTGATCCTCGGGATCGGCGGCGGCTGGAACGCCGAGGAGATGGAAGACCACGGCACCGATTTCAAACGACGCTGGCGGCTGCTGCGCGAGCGCGTGCTGGCCATGAAAGAGATCTGGCGCAACGAAAAAGCTGAATTCCATGGGGAATTCGTCAACTTCGAGCCGATGTGGTCGTGGCCCAAACCGCTCCAGCCCGGCGGCCCGCCGATACTGATGGGCTCGGAGGCCAGCAAGGCTTTCGATCGCACGGTTGAATACTGCGACGGCTGGATGCCGATAAATCGCGGCGGCGACAAGCTCAAGGAAGGCCTGCAGAAATTGCGCGAGGCCGCTGATCGGGCCGGCCGCCGCTTTGAAGATTTGCAGCTTGGAATTTTCGGCGTGACGGCGAAAGAAGATCAGGCTCGCCGCTTCCAGGACATGGGCTTTTCGCATCTGATCTTCGGATTGCCGCCGGCCAAGGCCGACAAGGTGTTGCCGATGCTAGATACCTACGCCACGCTTGCCGCCAAACTGCGCTAAGCCGCGGACTTACTGCTGGAGCGGCGGCGCCGGCAAGCTATCGTCGGCGTCGTCGCTGAGCGCGTTCGCAGGGTCGAAGCTGCCCGACTCGACCCGCGACCCAAGCTGTCGCGCGATTCGCCGATAGTTCCTTAGCGACGCATTGGTTATCCCGAAGCGCGCCATCTTGCGGTAGATCGCCGGACGAGAGATCCCGAGCAGCCGAGCCGCCTCAGCGCAGTCGCCTCCCGACTCGAGCAGGGAGCGTTCGACCGTGTCCTTGAGTACGTCGTCCAGCGGTTTGATCCGCGGAGACCGGCTTCTCGAATCAGGAGCCGCCGCAGGACCGTCGAGCGGACTTAGCGGATCGTCCTCGATACGCTCGAGCAAATCCTCCGGCAGATCGCGGCGATCGATACTCTCGTCGTCGCCGAGCAGCGCCGCATGCTCGATCACGTGCGCCAGCTCACGGATATTGCCGGGCCATCGATGTGCGCGCAGCAGAGCGAACGCGCTCCGCGAAATGAACCGGACATTGCGGCCGAACTCGCGATTATATTTGTCGACGAAATGCGCGGTCAGCGGACCGACGTCATCGATCCGTTCGCGCAACGGCGGCACGTAGATTGATGCAACGTTCAGCCGATAATAAAGATCGGAGCGGAAGGTTCCGGCCTTGACCATCGTCGGCAAGTCTCGATTGGTCGCCGCCAGGATCCGCACTTCGACTCGAATCGTCTCCGGCGATCCCACCGGTTGCACTTCAAACGAATCCGCCACGCGCAGCAGCTTCGCCTGCATCGCCAGCGGCAGCTCGCCGACTTCATCGAGCATCAGCGTGCCCCCGTGCGCCTGGCGGAAACAGCCCATCTGCGCCTCGCGCGCATGCGTGAAGGCGCCCTTGACGTGGCCAAAAAGCTGCGACTCTGCGAGGCCTTCGACCAGATTCGCGCAATTGAACGAGACCAGCGGCCCATTCGGAGACGGCCCGAGCTGATGCAGCGCACGGGTAACCAGCTCCTTGCCGGAACCCGATTCGCCGGTTATCAGTACGGTCCCGTTAAAGGGTGCGAAGCGTTCGATCGCGGCGAACATCGCACGAATTGCCGACGACTCCCCGATGATTCCTGCACACAGCGAAGGACGCGCGAACGCCGCGATCTCGATCCAATCTGCGACTCCACGCAGATCGTTATTTGCAGAATCGTCGCGCATCCAATCAGGCCCTTACCGGCACACCTTGTCCCACGGAGGGTCAGCGCGCGATACGCTGCCGGACGCTTCAATTGTGTCCGCTGTCGCTGATCCGTTTCGTGCGCTCATGCCATCGGTAACGGAGCAAGTGTCAGACCATCAACTGATACCGTGGCGCTGTACGACTACGAGACGCTGCGAGCTGAAACCAGCCCGGGTCCTTGCCGGAACGACGTCGAACGAGCGGGCGCACTATGATCCCTCCGAGCAGCAGACAATCGGCTAAACGTGAAACGCGTCGAGGCTCGGCGAACATCGCGGCCCAGTAAAGACCCGCCTCGCTCTTGGAACCAGCCGCGCCGGAGTCTATAAATGAAGGGCGCTGAGGAGTGGGCAAATTGGCAAGCCACCTGACTCTGGATCAGGTTATTGGAGGTTCGAATCCTCCCTCCTCAGCCAGCGCTCTCGACGGTCCCATCGTCTAGTGGTTAGGACACCGGCCTCTCACGTCGGTAACGCGGGTTCGACTCCCGCTGGGATCACCAAGCAAAATCAGATGTTTCTGCGTTTCTCGGAATGACGGCGAATCGCTCGGTGCCAAATAGGTGCCAGATTCATTGCCTGGCTGATGCGACCGAAGTTGCAAACCGAGTTGGACTTCGTTCACTGCCCTTCTCAAATACGCTTCAGGCAAGTGGCTGTATCGCATTGTCATGCGCGGGTCTTTGTGCCCAAGCAGGATTTGCAATCCACGAGAAGCGACCCCGGACATGGCCTGATAGCTCGCGAAGGTATGGCGGAGGTCGTGGGTAGTGTCGGTCAAGTGGTGGAAAAGCAGTAAGCATCGGCCAGGCGACGAGTTGAGCGGTTGAAGTATCAACTTGCTATTACGCTGCCTCCGGTTGTTCGCTGATTGTGGTCAGGTC